>Ga0307509_10000192_pt1 | contig 96526 bp, 110 predicted proteins | sample 10_EM_MG_FD_202245 | JGI IMG/M metagenome (GOLD analysis project Ga0307509, IMG submission 202245) | Populus trichocarpa ectomycorrhiza microbial communities from riparian zone in the Pacific Northwest, United States - 10_EM | ecosystem: Host-associated > Plants > Roots > Unclassified | place...
GTAAAGATGGACATTCTTATCCCAGGAGGAGACAAGGAGGCGCGAGGGGTTATTCGGGGAAAAGGTAAGGGAAGAGATTACATCTTCTGGGGGGCTAGAGAGCTCAAATTGGTTTGCAGCTAGATACAATTAGAACGGTCAGTCCATAGGCCTCGTAGCAGAGGGTTGGGATACATACTTTGTGACATTTTGGATGTTGGAATGCGGATTATTCCAATGACGGAGGGGAGGAAAAGTTATTCCGCAGCTTGTATGTAGCTTTGTGAGGTTTGAGGATCAGATAAAAATGAAAGGAAGAGTATCATATCATACGGCAAGATGCAAGCACAAGAGACGATTGCAGGGATGACTCGTACCTCTAGGTTACCCGGACTAGGCCTCCCAGCAGGAATGTCCCAGTGCCGGCAGGGTAAGGTTTGGGGAAGCTCCTGCCGCAGAGCCCTCACATCGCCTGCGGATCCACCCACGGTAGACTGCCGATGTCATATCTTCAGGGAAACGAAACAAAATTAGGAAAGATAGGGGTTACTCGAGTATATGGATCATGGAAAAGAGAGACAACGGGACGAGATAAAGATTCTCAGTTTCCATCCTTAACGAATAAAGTATAGGGGAAATTCTCCCTGATTATCTTTTGATCGTTTTCATATATTCAGCTCTCTGTCCCGCAGCAGACTGTATCTGATGCTCCTCAAGTGCTGTATCATACTATGATAGCAAGATTTACATATTGTCGCAGACGAGATCGCCGGCACCCTGAAGGAAAAGCCTCCAATAGTTCTTACCCATTGCAATATCACAGAGCTTTCTTTGTCACCAAACAATCAATTGGTCTCCCTCTGGACTCGGAAGGGGAGAGGAGAAATAACCCCGCCTCACCTCGTTTGCTGGCCACCCCTCTCCCTCATACGGTATCATACTAAGCTTTCCACTGCTGCTGCATCATTCCGACCTCTTGAGCCCGCATCCACATAACCCATAGCACCCTACCCAACCCGCTGAGCCTCCCGCTGCCTGTCCCCGTCCGCTCATCCACCCACCCATTCTTCCTTCTCATCCCCATCCACCACCTCTCTGCACCCTAACTTCTCTGCTTTGTAAACATCTTGCCAACAGCTCTATTGCCAAACTCCCCACAACAACAACTACTCACTCAGACTCCCCTTCACCCGCTCCTCTATTTTTACTCCTCGCCAATTGTCCCATGCTCTCCGCTCCACGGGGAACAGCGTCATGAGCACTCCAGTGAATTATCTGATTCCCCGCCAAAAGGACGAGCTGTATGTTCTCCTTGCTTGATTCTTCTACGCTCTGCTTCCGTTCCCCTGATCTTACTTCGCTCTCTAGAGAGCGATTTTAGAAGTTTGCTAACCGGCCGGTGAACCATCTAGCCACAAAGCGATTTTAGCGTACTTCTCTGCTTCTGGACTATCGAATACAGGTGCGGCGCTGCGGGAGGAGCTCGGTGTCGGCGATGAATTTCTAGATCAAACCACTATGAAGAAGTATGAAGGCGTGTTGGAGAAAAAATGGACGGGTGTGCTTAGATTACAGAAAAAGGTTTATTCCGATAAACTCACTCTTAGACTTTGTACTGATAGTTTACTAATTTTCGGCTGTTTAGATAATGGAACTTGAGAGCCGGCTGTCCTCCTTACAATCAGAATTGGACTCGACAACTCCGACGTCGCTCACCCGCCGCAACGTCGATCCTTCATCATGGCTGCCGCGGGCTCCTGCCAAACACGTCCTTACGAGCCATCGAAGCTCCATCAATTCTGTCGCCTTCCACCCGATTTTCTCGGTACTCGCGTCAGGCTCCGATGATACAACCATCAAGATTTGGGATTGGGAGCTTGGAGAGCTGGAGAGAACAGTCAAGGGTCATACCAAGGCTGTTTTAGACCTTGATTTTGGGGGGCCTAAGGCGGGAGTGTTGCTAGTGTCTTGTTCAAGCGATCTCACAATTAAGCTGTGGGATCCAAATAACGAGTATAAGAATATCAGGACCCTCACAGGTCACGATCACTCTGTTAGTGCAGTCAGGTTCATTCCCAGTGCTGCTGGTGAATACCTGGTGTCAGCGAGTAGAGATAAGACACTAAGAATTTGGGAAGTTGCGACCGGGTACTGCGTCAAGACAATAAGCGGACATTCCGACTGGATTAGAGACGTAGAACCTTCTCACGACGGACGATGGCTACTATCTGCTGGAGGCGATCAGGTTAGATGCGCGACAATCGTGGATATATTGCAGGATGAAACATGCTGACGAGTAACTGATCAGACGACACGACTATGGGACGCCTCAACCGCCGAACACAAAGCCACATTTCTGGGCCACGAACATGTGGTAAATTGCTGTGTGTTTGCACCGCCTTCCACCTACCCACACTTGGCGACAATTGCCGGACTTAAAAAGCCACCCCCAGCAACGTCGTCTTCAGAATTTATAGCCACCGGGTCTCGTGACAAGACGATCAAGCTGTGGGACGCGCGGGGCACACTCCTGAAAACGCTGGTTGGGCATGACAACTGGATCCGGGCATTAGCTTTCCATCCAGCTGGGAAGTACCTTCTTTCCGTCAGTGACGATAAGACCATTAGGTGCTGGGACTTGACACAGGATGGCCGATGCGTGAAGACGGTCGATGAAGCGCATTCCCACTTTGCAACTTGTCTTCGGTGGGCACCGGCGCCTGCCAAGGAGCAGACAAACGGGGAGGCAAAGACAAACGGGATTCCAAAGACCGGAGAGAAGGTTGTCAATGTCCGTTGCGTGATAGCCACAGGAAGCGCAGACATGAACGTTCGGGTATTTGCTTCGTGATTCAGGGAGTTGGTTCGGGCTAAGTGCAGCGGGCATCAAAGGCAAGTGGGAGGGATGTCTGATTACGGCTTCACTTTTTTTTCTTCTCTCTTAGTTGCGGCCCGGTCTTCTCTTTCTTTTCTTCTTCTGCCTTTCCCTTTTTCCTTTTGTTACGGAGTTTATTCATGAATAGTTCCATTTGTATCATTCACTTTTCTTTCCTCCAAACATTGCTTCGATTTGCTCTTCGTATTTTTTGTGGCGGCTATCCTAAATTTCATATCATTGTGTGCTTTCCCCAATGGCAATGCCATGTAGATTTGGGCATAATTATCCATAGTCTAGTCTCCATTGCTCTGTATTTCTTCTTTACCTAATTATCTTACTCGGGAGTTTTAGTTTTTTTTTTTCCTTCCGAAGATGGATTTATAGGTATTTTTCCCTTACATACCCGTACTATTTACCCCTTCCCATCCTACCTTCATCGCCATCTCCCCTGCGGCGCGATAGCGGCACAGTACCCTTTCCTGTTTATTCCGCCGCGTGGTCGTGCTTTTCCTTTTCTTCTCTTATTTCTCGAAAAAATAAAATAAAAAAGTGTACGAACCAATGGTATTATACCATATGGGAACGAGCGGGCGGACAGATTAGACTCTTTAACTTAGTATGATATCTGGAACAATCTCATATCGTTATTGAAAAGAGAGAAAAGAAAGTAGTCTCTTTCATCCTGATATTATCATGCAGGTATCCTGTCACCGGAGAAGAGAAGTATCGTATGGAATGTGGGGTATGAAACACTCCCGAATGGGTGAGTGAGTGTCGGGGGGCTCAAAAGTCCGAAGTTGAACAGTGAACACCTCGGTTCTGTTTTTGCTTCTTGCACTGCTGGTGCAGTGCCGTACGGTACCTCACATGACGAAGGGCCCGTTGGTTTAAAATTCTTGTCTCACTTGTCTCTTTGCCCACCACCACTCAACCTATCGTGCCAAAGGAACTCCCTTAACATAACCTCCCGTGGCCCAGGCACCACCTACTCGTACTCCGTGCCAACCTACCTACCTGCCTGCCAACCCATCCTATCCTGCACGATCGAGCCGACAGCCCGACAAGCCAGACGCCGCGAATACCCGCCCTCAACAGCAAGAGGGAGGCACCCCGACAAGTACAAATAAGTCCTTGCCCTTTCCGCACTCCGTATTATACTCTATCCCTTTTGGTCTATGCACAGGAACAGCGAGGGAAGAAGCAAGCAAACCACGAGAACTACAGGAAAGGAAAAAAAGAAGAAATGTCCGAAGCAACAGCCCTCCGGACTGCCGGAGGAGCCCCCAGCGCCGACGCTGCTATCCACTCGCAGCAACACAGCAAATCCTCACCTGCCCACAACCGTAGTGAGAATAAGCAGAGCTTCGACTACATTATCCGCAGCGGTATAGCTGGGGGCATCGCCGGCTCCGCTGTATGTCCCCATCTTCTCCCCCCTACTCACCACTAACTTCCATTGCAACAGGCCAAAACCCTAATAGCCCCCCTCGACCGTGTAAAAATCCTCTTCCAGGCCTCTTCCCCGGCCTTTACAAAGTACACGGGTACCCCCTTCGGTGTGCTCCGTGCCATCTCCACCATCCAGAAGTCCTCCGGCTATGCTGGCCTCTTCCGTGGCCACAGCGCAACTCTTTTGCGAATCTTCCCCTACGCCGCCGTCAAGTTTGTCGCGTACGAGCAGTTCCGCGCACAGCTGATAAAGTCACCCGAGCAAGAGACTGTGTTGCGGCGTTTGGCCGCCGGTGCCGCCGCCGGCACCGTCAGTGTGTTTGCCACCTACCCGCTCGAGGTCATACGCGTGCGATTGGCGTTCGAAACGAGAGTTGAAGAGAAAAGTTCGCTGAGGGGTATTGTCAAGAAGCTTTGGCAGGAAGGGGGTCGGAATGGCGGCGGCGGCGGTATTGGCGGATTTTACCGCGGCTTTGGACCTACGGTTCTTGGTATGCTGCCGTACGCCGGCATGTCATTCCTTACCCACGACATCGCCGGGGATTGGCTGAGGAGGCGGGGATATGTAAGTCACCCCAAGAAAGGTGCGAAGCAACACGGCGAGAAGAAACAATTGAAGGGATGGGCGCAGTTGTGCGCTGGTGGCTTCGCCGGTATGGTTAGCCAAACAGCGAGCTATCCTTTCGAAGTCATCCGTAGAAGGATGCAGGTTGGTGGTGCCGTCGGCGACGGCAGGGTAGTTGGCATGCGTGAGACCGCCAGGGATATTTGGCGTGGGGGTGGAGTTAGGGGTTTTTTCGTGGGATTATCGGTATGCACTGCTTGCTTTTTGAACCGGCGGAAGCAGACTAATGAGTATCGGGAATGTAGATTGGATACGTGAAGGTTGTGCCGATGGTTGCGTGAGTTCTTTTTCTCCCAGCTTGTGCCTGACTTGAATTGAACCGTACTAACAATGGTTATATTTGCAGGACTTCGTTCTTTGTGTACGAACGATCGAAAACGTTTCTTGGGATTTCGTAGCTTTCCTCTCCTCCCCCCTTTCTTCCTTTCTTAGACCTCTTAGGCCTTTCTTTCTTCCCCTCTTCCTGTCCATAGTATTCCCTACACAACACTTGACAACCCTCCTTCATTACTATACATACACTTAGATGATATGACCGTAATCTGCACATTTTTTTCATTGCATTTCTGGCGTTCCTTTCCTCTTATTTCCTTTTGTTTTCTTCAGCGTTTTGTTGGTCAATGCGTCTTCATCTTTCATCTCGATTCTCTCCTGTTTTCCCCTATTGTGCCGTATTTTTTCTCGGTGCCAATAGTTCGACATAGCTTGGTTTAACTGGTATAGAAGAGTCTTTTCCTTGTTGGTGTCTTGCAATTTTTTCACTCTTCCTTCCCTCGTGGTGTGTGGGAAAGGCCCATTGGTTGGTTGGGGGCTGGGGGAAAATGTTGCGAGTGATATTTTGTGACTGGCAGAGGCGAGAGTTGTTGGGATATGGGGAGGTTTTTTTTCTTTGGCGTGCTCTGTTAGAATAGAAGGAATGGATGAATGGAGGGGTACATGAAGGAACGAATGCTTTACACAGTGCTTTCGAATTAAATTAGAGGGAATACTGTAGCGATGAGTAGAGGAAGCACAGTAACTGGACATGCAACAAGCAATAACTATAGCAAAACAAAAACAATGAACTTTTTTTTCCCCTTTCCCCGCACAGGTCACTACAAAAGAAATAAAAGAGGGGGAATTAAACCGGGGCATGAGAGAACAAGAACGACACGCTCTCGCCATTGTGTGTTCTTCTACAAGCTTCCGCTAGCTAAGCCCATCATCAGTCCGATTCTTCAAACACATATGGGTGGAAAGGGGAAATACCGTAGGCGCAATATCGATAGTGTCCAATTTTGCGCACCCCTTCTTCTTCTCCTCGTGGGGGACTGTATTTGTGACTACGACCCTGCTTAGCCTGCTGCTGTTGATTTTCTCGCAGGCGCTCCCACTAAGTATCCCATGGGTAACGATGGCCACGACCTCTTTCGCTCCGGAGGCCATGAGCACATCAGCAGCTTTAACCAGCGTGCCGCAAGTGTCCGCCATATCGTCGACGAGGATGGCGATCTTCCCGGCAACATCCCCGACCAAGGTCATCCTGGACACCTCGTTGGGACGTGAACGCTCTTTATGTATGAGGGCGAAGTTCAAGTCTAGGCGATCGGCCAGTGCGGTCGCACGTTTGGCACCGCCGGCGTCTGGGGATACGATTACGGCGTTTTTGTAGTCAAAGTTCTCGCGGATGTAGCGGAGCGTGGACGGTTCCGCATACAAACTACCTCTCAGTTAATTTCTGTGGAGAAGAGTAGAAATTGGGGCTTGAGGGGGGGCGAAGGTACTTATCAACCGGCACGTCAAAAAAGCCCTGAATTTGGCTGGCATGTAGGTCCATCGTGATGATGTGATTGCATCCAGCCTTCTGTAGCATGTTCGCTAGTAGCTTCGCGCTTATCGGTGCGCGGCTCTTGTCCTTTTTGTCCTGTCTTGCGTATGGGTAGTTTGGCATCACGGCTGTTATTCGCCGCGCAGAGGCAGTCTTGCAGGCGTTTGTTATTATCAGCAGCTCCATCAGGCCGTCATTTAGCTCCTCGCCCGGCTTCGTCGACTGTAGGATGAAGACGTCCTCGTCGCGCACGGACTCGCGCATTATTACGCTGGTTTCTTGGTTGGAGTATTTAAATACAGACATGTCAAGGAGGTCGATGCCTAGGCTAAGATATTTTGTTAACCAACCACAAGGGAGGAGGTGGGGGAGGTGTATATACCGCTCGGCAACCTTTTTGGCTAGCTCTGGGTGGGAATTGCCTGTTAGGAGCTTTATTGAATTGGTGGCCATTGTTTTCTTTTTATCCAATTGGCTTTGGATGAGTCTATTAGAAATGTAGACCGTAATCTCTTTGTTTGAAAGATGGAGGTTGTGGTTGTAATAGCTGTAGTTGGAAGTCTCGTGATTGTGTGCTCTCTCCTGCCAGAGAAAAAAAAAAAAGACACTCCCGGGACAGCATGATCCTATGAGACCCCCCGCCTTTGCCTGTCGTCTTGGCAGGCACCGTCCAATCCAAAGGCCGGGTAATCCCTCAGCCTACCCACCTCCAATCCTGGGCAACAACTGGCTTGCTTGGTTCAACGTCGCCTGAACCGACAGCCATACGCAACTTTGAAAACCTAAAGCTTTGCGGGAAGCTTTGTCATTTTTCCTTTTCCTTTTCCTCCCTTCAAGTCACCATACTTTTACTTTCTCTATTGCATAGCGGATTCGAGGCTGTCAACTTGACAATAATTAAACCAGCTATCTCACAATGGTAACTCTTTTACTATTTGATAATCTAGTTGGAGATGAGATGAGCTAACAATGGGATGCGATAATATAGACTCAATTATCTAACCTTCACGATGGCATGATCGTACGTACACACTACAAATTCAATACTCTAGGGTTTTGGTAGGGCCTGACTGACGAGACGCTACACAGCATGACTGCGCTCTGGACTATTATGGTAAACGCCTTGCTGTATTTCTCTCCTCCCCTCTCCCTCCATCACATCACATGCCTCATCCCTTGCTTCTCTAGCAAGCTAATAGATGAAATAGACCTGCTCCTCCGACAAAACCATCAAAATCTTTGAAGTGGACCGCGATAACCATCGTCTCCTGGAGACTCTCCGCGGGTAACGTCACTCCTCTTCCTCTCTCCTTTCAGTCTAGCTAACTGTAGTGAAAGCCACGATGGGCCAGTCTGGCAAGTCTCCTGGGCCCACCCTAAGTTCGGCACGATCCTCGCCAGCGCCTCCTACGACGGAAAAGTCATAATCTGGCAAGAGCGCTCAGGGTCGTGGTCAAAGTTATTCGAGCACGCGAATCATCATGCCTCCGGTAATCCCATCCCTCATCCTATTCTACGGCGAGCGAGCAAGCACTAAAAATGCAAAAGTAAACTCCGTCCAATGGGCCCCGCACGAAGTCGGGGCAGTCCTTGCCTGCGCTTCCTCCGATGCCAAAGTTTCTGTGTTGGAATTCAAGGACGACGGAACCTGGGACACTAAGCTCTTCCCAGCTCACGTGATCGGCTGCAATGCCGTATCCTGGGCGCCAGCAACCCAACCCGCCAGTCTTGTCCAAACCGCATCTTCCTCCGCTCCGACCTCCACCGCCACCCCCGCCACTCAGCAGCAGCAGCACCTCACCCAACGCAGGTTTGTAACGGGTGGTTCGGACAACCTGGTCAAAATCTGGTCCTACAGTCCCGAAGCTGGCACCTACGTTGAAGAATCTGTCCTTGAAGGGCACCAAGATTGGGTCCGTGATGTGGCGTGGGCACCCTCCATCTTGCCAAAGTCGTACATCGCCAGCGCATCGCAGGATAAGTCTGTCATCATTTGGACTCAGCAGGACGGCGGGGCGTGGAATAAGAAGGTGCTACAGATGGATACAGTTCTTTGGAGGGTTAGCTGGAGTCTTTCCGGGAATGTGCTTGCTGTCAGCGGCGGGGATAATAAGGTTAGTCTTTGGAAGGAGACTTTGAAAGGGGAGTGGGAGAAGGTTAGTAGTGTTGAGGAGTAGATGCGAGGGTTGTTTGTACTGTACTGGTATTTTACTTATAGTGTTTTTCCTTAATGGTGTGGATGATTTAGACGGGTGGAACGAGAAAAAAAAAACTGAGATGAGGCGATTGGTGGTTTTAATTACCATATACCAGGCACTGGCATCATACCACTAAAAAAAAACCCCCCACGAGATTCATCGCAACAGTATTATACTCCAGCAAAAAAAAAAACTAAAGACTAAAACCTAAAAATAAAAAAAAACCTAAAAAGTACTCAAAAGTGCTAGAAACTAATACATATCCATACCACCTTTCGCCTCCCAATCCACCTACTGATCCGTTTTATAATGCTGATACCAATAACAATTAATAACGCCACCCCAGGTTAAAGCAAAGCAAATCAAGCACCATCCCCCCAATCCTCGTCTAAGGCATCGATCAACCTATTCTCACTCTCAAGACTATTCCTCCGAGCGCCTGGGCGATGGTACGAGCTTCGCTGAAGATGCAATCTACTGGCACAGCGGTTCCAGATAGATTTAATGAGGACCTATACATTTTTTTCCCCAAAAAAAAATAAAAATTGAGGGTTATATTAGCTATGATATCCTCCAAACTGAGTTGTTCAAAAAGCCCCCGGCCTGCAGGGTATGTGTGTGTGTATGTGCGTGTGCGTGCATGTTCCATTTTTTTGCTACTACTTAAGCCCACTGCCGAGTGGGAAGGTATGGTGACTTTGGTAGCTGTGGGGATGTTGAAGAGGAAGAGGAATGGCGGGGACAAAAGGGTTTAAAAAGAAAACCCACCCAAACGCCGCCGACCAGGCCCGCCCAAACCGCGTAGTTCGGCATCTGGCGCCAGCCTCTAGCATGCATTACTGTTCTTTGGTACATGCAACCGCCAACGAGGTATACCAGTGCCGCTACCAGTCCGCTGTTGTGTATCTGTTAGCGCAGCCAACAAACAAATCGAAGGGATGGTTTGTGGATACATTATGCCAAAAACACTAATAGGACCTAGAGCCTGCGTTCCAACCGTCGGACATGCAGCCGAGGATCGCACCTCGAAAAAGTACCCGCAGTGATTCACTTGCCCGACGAAGCTGATGGCCGGCCTGATTGCGTCGTGGTCGCAGAGGTGGGACATTATCGTGCTCTTCCTGTATCCGCTTTCCTCCTTTTTATTCTTACCGGTCTTGCCCTTCCTCTTCTCTTTTTCCTCCTTGTCGTCGTCATCGGCGTCGCCGTCCGGCGCAGGGCATGGTGAGCCGCCGACGTACTCCAAAACCAACTTCCTCCCCCGGAAGTATGGGTTAGTGGAAACGCTCCCGATAGAGTACTGCTTTCCCTCCTGAGTGGTGTAGAATGCTGAGATATTGGATTTTTGTGAGGTAGGGACTGACTCCGCGTTAGTCACGTCCGAGAGCACGGGGGCGCAGATGTTCAGGGTGAAATTTGCGGGGTAGTCGTGCCCGCGAGCTGTCCAGTCGTGGGCTGGGTTACCGCTCGAAGAAGCGCTGGCGGAGATGCGGGTTAACGGGCGGAGGTCAAAGAAGTTGCCGCTTTGGGTGGAAGTTACAGTGCAGGGTTTTCGTGGGGGGGTGTTGGAGGAGGTATCTGCTGTTGTTAGTTGAAGGAGGGAGAGGATGAAGAAGGATAAGCTAAAGACTGGGGAGGCTGTCCAGAACCTCATGGTTGCGAAGTATTATGATAGAGATGAGAATTTGGGGAATTTGGGGAGGGGAAGGCGATGGTCCCGGAGGTTTGAAGGCGCTGGTGGGGAGGTTGATGATGCGCCAGACATGTGGAGTGAGGGGGGTAGCATGACCTGGCTCTTATTTCCCGAGGGCAGAGAGTAGATTAGGCAACTTTACCTGGTCTAGCTCCTGTCTCAAGGGGTTACCCGGTCATAGAACGGAATAATATGGTAATAGGGTGGGCCAAAGTAGTGGGAAATGACAATCCGGATATAAAGAATTTCAATAGGCACTAGGAAGAGAGAAATGGTGAGTGCTCTTTAGTGTGCTACTGATTAAGGAACGTATTGTAGTTAATGATTTACCCACACTTCCCCCTTGCGCCCCCTATACACCACCATTATCTCCCAAACTTGCACATAGCATAGTGACACTATTCCCTAAAATCTTTTACCATAGTAGCTATTAGCCTTATCCCCTGCTACAAGACTAATAGCTAATCGCTTATTATATGAATACGGTCGTCCCCTCTCGGCGTCATCATTACCAAAGGTCCATGCTGTAAGTTACCAGAACTTCACATGAGATCACTCGAACCTCGCCGTCTCAGCTTTCACATTGACGACTTCACAAGCCACTCGGACACCCCCCACTCGGACAGATGCTAATTGGTTGGTTTTCTGATGAAACAAGCGGCTGATCTCTTCCAGTCTACCACAGGAAACTTTGCTGTTCAAGTTTAGTCGTCCAAGTGGGGAGGGTGCCCAATCCAAATGTCTTGTGAAGTCGTCTAATGGCGCCAAAGATGTCACAATTCATACACCCCCATGGACTAAAATAAACATTAAAGACCAATCCGATCAAGTAAATCGACCAATAATGAAAAGTATGCCCAACGCCCATAGCCCAACTTTTATATTTCCACAACTCAAGCCGGTAAAAGAATATACATCAAGGAAGAATCTGTTTTTGTTTAATCTATCGAACTTCAGTAGTTCTCACCAACAACCGGGAACTCGAAAATGACGTTCTTTCCAGTCAACTTCCTGTAGACCTCTCCGAAGGTATCAACTTTGTAGTCGACACCCGCACGCTCCTTGGCGTCGAGGAATACCTTGATAACCTTGGAACCGTCCTCCTTGGTGCGGATGCGCTTGCCAACGATCTCAGTGGGGAAGACGAGGTCGTGGAGAATGGCGTCGTGGACAGCAGTAAGGGTCCTGGAGCGCGGGCGCTTTTGGGTGACGCGGGATCTGCGGGATGGGAGGGGGAGGATGCGGCGCTGAGCAACAAAAAGGACATGGCGATCAGAGAATTTTTTCTCGAGCTCACGGGTCAACCTACACCCATCATCATCATCAGTGAACCGACTCAATCCGAACAGAACTGCGGAGTAAGTACCTCTGCTGAACTTTGTGGAAACCATCCAACAACGGAACCGGAACGAACACAACGATAGCCTTCTTGCCAGATCCAACCTCGAGCTGCCCTCCGCGAATGAAAAAATGTCCCCACCGTTAGCATTCCCGTACCTTCCTTCCCCCCTTCCCGGGGTTTGAAGGGGAGACTGGGATATCTCATGAAAAAACATTATGCAATTACCTCCTTAGCAGAGCTGAACTGAAGTGGCCTCAAAGCGCTCTTGAGATCAGAGACAGATTGCTCGAGGTCATAAAGGGCCTGGGCGATACTGGACTCCAACTCGCTGGGGTTGGCGTGAGAGGGGGAATTATGGGCAATCTTGTTGATGGACATTTTGATGATTGTTGGTGGTTGGCTGGAATGGGCAGGCTATTTGGTTGTCGGTAGTTGTGTCCTCGTCTCGGTGGTGCTCAGAGAGAGAAAGTTTAGTCAAGCTTGCTTGTGTGTTGTTAGTGGGGGAATTCTGGTATGGGACTGTCCGCTGGGGTTTGAGCCCTGCCAAGATTTCTTGGCAGGAAAGTGTGGGTGGGTGGGTTGGGCATGATCCCGTGCTCGCCGATCTTGCCAACGGGCCGTGCTTTAGACTGAAAATCGTCTGTCCATATTAGTCTGCTGGTGCTACCAATAAAGCACTAACAGTGCATTACATGCCATAACCTTATTAAATAAAGCTTCTCGTACTCGTAACTTATGACCAACCGCCAGCAATGCAACCGATAACTAATGAACCGCAATTCTGATGGCAGAAGCCCCAGCTTCTACTAGTACAAGCAGTTGTGATGAGCGACGCTACCGGTAGTGAGCGCCGGATGGTATTGCTAGGATACAAGAATTACAAGTGCTGTACTCGAGTACTCGAGTACAGTGCCGTACAAGTACAATAAGTTGATCTTGAGTATAAGCAAATAACGGAACGCCAAAAACAGCCCTCCAAAACCTTACCACCCTTCTCACTCCTCTGCGGCATCCCGGCAATCCTGCTCATAAATCGCCACCGCCGCCTCAAGTATAATCCCCGCCCTCTTCTCCAACCTGCCCCTCATCTTGCCCATTTCCGCCTCTCTCAACCGCAACTTCTTCGGCTGCGCCAACTCCAACAACTTCGTTAAGGCCTCCACGTTCGATGCCGATACTGCCTCCACACTCTTGAGACCATTCTCGTGAAAGATCCTTGCGGTGACGCTCTTGACGAACGGTATCCTAGCAAGGCTCATCAGGTCGGCCTTGACCCCCATGTCGAGTCTCCAGCTGTAGTGCTCTAGTAGGACGGCTAGGCCCGTCCATCCCATGACCTTGCAGAAGGTACCGCTTGTTGTGGCGAAGCCTTTGCAGGTCGTCGAGAGCTGCTGTATGAAGCCGCGGGCGATATTGTAGTTTGCGGCTACTACGTGTACGGGGTTTTCGTTGAGGAGTTCGCGCAGCATGAGGGAGACGTAGAAGCGGCGATAGACGCGGGCTTTGGAGATGTTTTGTGGGGAGTCCTCGCGGAGGGTGCCACCTTGGGCCCTATATATATATGTATAATAATACGATTAAAAACACGAAGTGAGGGTGGGCGAGTGAAGGAAGGAAGGCGTGGGCATTACATTTTATTGACAAAAGCCGGATCAACACCTACGAAAGTTGCCGCTCGAATACCACTTTCGTCGAGCTTTTCTACTTCTTCTCGCATCAGTTTCCAATCTATGTCTACACCTGCGGTCGTGGAGGAATGGATCGGAGTGAACTGGTAGACAATATGCATGTCACTTTCGAGATTAAAGTTCATTAATGCCCGGGACAGCTCATCGTGCAGGAACACCCCTTCTTCAGGGCCGAGTCCAGAGGCAACAGTTGCATTCCCTATCTTTGTTGCGTGGAAGTACCCGCGAGTTCTGTCTTCACTTATTAACTTCATTTCCTTGAGATACTCTATCGCATCTAGAATCTTTGGCTTCAGGTATTTTAGTGGCTCCGGTGTTGTGTGGTAGATTAGTGTTGCGCGCATGTATTCACTTAGAGAGTCGTTGGATGTTGCTAACTTTGTAGCTATGCCTTCTAGCAGAGCTCTGTGTGGGGGGGGGGGGTAGAGTTAGCGGTAGCTCGAGATAAGTTTGAGCGTAATGCATCACCTCTTCAAACCGGCCGTTTCTCCCCCGAGACAGCTCCTGATTGACGGCATCGGTGCATTAAGTAGCTCCTTGACCGGCGCCAGGTCCTCCTTCCTGCAACAGAGGTAATTTTCACCATGGGTATCTTTTCCCTTCCTTCCAGCTCTGCCCCTCATTTGTTTCCTTGGAAGTCATTAGAGTTGGACCCCTACTGGGAGAGTGGAAGGCATACAGCATAGCCGGTGAAAGAAAGTCCCTCCCCATCCTCGGTGATATAATAACTCTTCTGGCTATTGAAACCCACTATCAGTACCCGAGCAACTCCTGGCACCCCAAAACTACTGACCAGGTAAATTAACACCAGCTGCCATAGTGGCCGTACAACAAATAACCTTAATAACCCCCTGATCGTACGCCTCAGCGATTAAATCTCTCTCTTCGGTCGTCAACCCTGATAAACTCCCAATCAGTCAATCGCCCCCCACAACTCTCCTCATCTCTCAGGCAGAACCGCAAACCAGCATGATGAAACGCTACCCCCGCCGGCACCGTCTTCTCCAAAGCGAAATCTAATCCAGTGCTCGTCGTCGCAAGATCCCTAATAACTTCCATTCTCTTTTCCCAAGTCTCTTGATCCACCGAAGGCATAAACTTGACAAGCAACTTCCCAACGTCTTCACATCGTTTCCTGCTCTCGCAGAATACAAGCACTCCGTGGCCCTCTGCTACCGCTCCGTAGACCAATGTGACAATTGCATTTGTCATAGGGTCCTTTAATTCCTTAGGTTCACTAGGGGGGATTTTGGCGACTAGCTTATCGTCATAGCTGTAGATATTATTGTCGTAAACTAGGCATTCTTGTAGTGGGACGGGTCGGAAGGCGCATTCGTAGAATTGGGCTTTCAGCCAAGTCGCCAGGACCTTTACGTTCTGTTGGATTGAGATTAGACCGAGCTATGGGGTAAGGGATAAGAGGGGGGAGTACGCTAAGAGTGGCCGACATGCCTATAATCTGAATGTTCTCTTCTGTCAGGCAGAGCAATTTCGCCGCAAGCAGCTCAAGGATATATCCCCGACGATCATCATCCAGCATATGCAATTCATCGAAAACTACGATGCCCAGCTGGTCTACGGTGCGATCTTCAATCGCAGCATTGACAAGCGCGTTTGCCTAGCATCACAATATACAGAAATCTCAGTCAAGTGACCGCAATATGCAGGAGCTACCTCACGGATACATATTCGGCGAACCTTCTCAATAGTACAAACTGCAATGTCCAGCTCCTTCCATCCAATCCTCACCGTGGACCCACCATGAAACCCGACGATATTCAGATGCTTCCACAAATTTACCTTATCCCACCTCCCTCTTTTCGGCACCGCGACCCGAACTTTCTCCAAAACCCTCTTGAGGAACCTCGTCTTCTCTTGGACGATGGCGATGTATGGCAACACAATGATAGCCTTCCTGCGCTCATTCACGACCTTCTTGATCGTAAGGATGTCCGCTACGAGGGACTTGCCAGCGGACGTAGGAGCGGTATAGACAACATTGCTTTCGCCCGTGAGCAGCCCACCCATACCTAGGCACTCCGATTGCCAGGGGTACATCTGTCCAATACCACAGGAGGAAAAGCCCATGACCACCTCTCTCCGCAAACCCCATTTTGCGTGTGCGAGCGAGTACTCGTTTTGCGCATCTCGGTATGACAGGGGCGTACTCGGCGGTGGCATCAATGCTGAGGACGTAGGCGTGGAGCTAAACCCGAAATATCGCTCCCGTTGGTGCTGGTCCTTGCCCTCATGGTCGGTGTTGATGGTCGTTTCGTTCCCGCCCCAGTCCGGAGCAACTTTGATCTCTCCCCTCCCGCTGCCGCCATTGCCCCACCGATCCTGCCACTGCTGTTGTTCTTCATTACCTGTTCGCAGTCTCTTTGGTGGAAGCACACCACTGCTACGGCTGATAGATTCTGGATTGGCACGCTTTGCGTGGCATGTTGTGCTTGAAGATCCTTGGTGGTGGAGCGGCGGCGGCAGCGGCGGCGGTGGTGGGAGAGGCGGAGGCGGGATGTTGCTGTTTAGTAATTGCCGTTCCCGCAGGTTCGGACGCTCGCCTGGAAGGGAGGTCCCCGGATGGGTTGAAGGTCTGTTCTCCATTAAAGTGAATCCTCACTGTCCAGTTTATTTTTTTGCTTGCGCTCGGACGTATGGTTCACGATGTGACGTGCAGAGCCGCGTCTTGAGTGGGGGAAATTTTTGCCACGTGCGTCCAAGGGTTGCTTGCTCTAGCTCTGTACGAGTACTCGCCGATTTATTTAATATAGGGACACCTTGGCGCCAAGACGCATACAAATCCGTGCCAAGGTGTCCGGATACTTTTTAAATCGGCTAGTAGCACACGAAACCATTGCAATACGGTACCGTACTACCGTAGTACTAGACATTTTTTTTAGTCTCCGGAATGTAGGTTATGATCCAAGTTACACCAAGAGTCAACTTACACATGGGTCATTTAAGCTTTTCTTGCCGGGGGTCCTAACCGCTGATTCTACTAGTATCTCTCCATCTAAGCATGATAATTATTTCCTCCATCGACATTGATACATTTAGCAATAATACTAGGAAGCTTAGCCACCTCTTTATTGATATCCTCAATAGTGATTTTGTCCCATTCCTCCTGAAGGACAAGCTTCATCTGTGGCAGAGATGTGATTCGCTCATGACCACGGCGGGTTTGAATACGGCTTTTCATCAACATCCATATATGCTCGATTGGGTTGAAATCGGGGGAATTTGCAGGCCAGTCCACCTTCTCAATCCCTTCTTCTTCCCTTCTAGCATTAGTGAAAATGGAGTCATGTGCTGGTGCATTATCCTCCATAAGTACAAAGGAAGCATTGGTGCCTAATTGCTCACGACATGTAGGCCAAAGAAGTGGTCGGGCTACACACTTCACATAGCGCCAGGAATCAATACCCCTTCCTTCCCCCCGTGTATATTTGGCTAGCTTGAATTTTTTGCCTCGATGGGTTTGGGGTACTCGTTGTTTTGGTGCATTATCATGCTTTTCAGCATAGCGTTGCGCAGAAAAGGCAGCGAGTTCTTCAGTCCTCAGATCCTCCCACTCCTCCGATCCCTTCCATTCCTCATTCAATCTCTTTTCCTCAGCCTCTCTGCCCTCCTCTAGCAATGCAATAGCCAATGCTGCCTCCTCCCTCTCCTCACTAGTCTCAATCTCCCATACATAGAATGGTCCCTTCCATCCCCATCCTATCATGCCCCAGCACATCACACTTTCTCCCTGTTTTTTCATGCATCCAACACAGTCATCGTGCCATGTCTCTGTTTTTTCTCGCCAGACCAGATTTAATCCAAAGAGGCCACCAACCTCAATTGACATCTCATCTGTGAATTCATAATTCCTCCATTCCGCTATACCCCAGTCCTTCCTCTCCATGCAGTATTTAAGCCGTACTACTTTATTTTCAGACTTCAGGATAAACTTAAACATCTCTCTATATGCCCTGATACCTCGAGCCCTCAGAGTCTTCCAAATAGTTGAATCACTAACATGAGAGAGTCCGGCTTCTCTCCTAATATCGACAAGACACATTCGCCGAGTACGAAAGTTGCGCTTTACTGTGAGGACTAGGTGGTCGATCTCGGTATCGGTAAGGGCCTTCGGACGCCCAGAGCGAGGCTTCTTATTCAAGCAATCTTTTGAGAGTAGCTCACAAAGTGATATTTTATCCTTATCCCTGCTCCGCATTTCTCTCCTCCATCCTACTTGGTCCATTTCATCTGCCGATAGCCCTTCATCCTCTCCAAACAGGCCAAATCCATCTGATTCCCAAACTTCTTCGAGCCCAGCTTCACACAGCACATCAGGAAGAGTGGCCTCTCGTTTCGCGATCGCATTTTTCATCGCGTGACGGTGAATATCACTTGCTGTTGAAATTGCAACACCGGTACGCGTTTTAATTTCTTTAAACTGGTAGCCGAGTTCTCGCATAGTAATGATTGCAGCTCGCCTACGGGGTGTAATTTCTCTTCCTATCATGCCTCTGATGTGAGTACCTTCTTCAATAGAATTAGTGAATTGAATGTATTCTGCTTACCTTTTTGGTGGTTGGCTGGTGTCATGGTTGTGGTTGGTTGCAGGAGAAGAATGTTACACGCGAAGAAAAAGTGTATATACTAGTGATCAAGAACTTACACCTTTGCCAAGGAAGCACTTACCCAACGGCAGGATACCTTACACTGAGCCATTCCGGAGACTAAACAAAATGTCTAGTACTTGTGCAGCGCATCTTCTTTTTCTATCATTTTTACTTTCAGGAGTCTTAGGGTCAAGATAACCCCCGGCCCGTCCACGGCCCGTTTTGGTCTGTTGGGTTACTTGGCAGTCCTAGACCTTCTGAAAGTCTCCTTCTCAACGGGTCCTATTGTAAAACCCCAGTTATCAATGACATAGATTCCGACCTTGAACCTTGCCCCGTGAGGAGGTATCATGAAGATTCTTGACTCTAATAAGACTACCGGTATTCGTTTCCCCCAAAGAAAAGTGAGCCGACACAGAACACGGATATGCACAGGACAAAGCTGATTGTACGGTGCTCTCGAGCATCCATTTTCATCCGGTCCCCGAAAGAGAACACTCCGGGCGGGGGAACTCACATACAGGATTTTAAAAAGATTGAGGCGATACTCCCATCATACCATACAATATCAGTATGTGGGTGCATATTAGTGTGATCTCGCCGCTGTATTCCAAAACACCCTGTATGCTATTGCGGTAGTTATTACGGGCGTTAGGTAGGAGCAAACATCGCAAGGAACGGACAACTGCTATGGGAGGGACACTCTATTGATCACGAAAACAAGAACCACAGAAAAATCGAAACCGACACCTCAAAAACAAAGGAAACACCCATTTTAGTCCCCCACTATTTGCTTCATGTATAAGGAAGGATGAGACAACGGAAAACAAAAGATTGTAAAACGAAGATATCCTAATTACACTAAAAGCTTTTTGTTACTGAGTAGAATTTTTTTCCCCGCCCGGCATCGTACAGCAGGTAAAGTTGTCATATCGCAAGCCCCCTTTCCCATCCCTGAAAAGAGGTTTCACATTATCATCCACCCGTATCCTTTCTATCTTTTTTGGCATTTCTTTGCTTAACCAGACCCACCCTTGTAGGCCTTTCCAAACATGAGGAGTTGGACCTGATCATAGATGGACAACACACCAGCACCGGCGACACCGCGAAGAATGTTGGCACCAGCACCCTTGAAGAGGGAGCGAACACCCTCAGCCTTGACAATCTGGGAGAAAGCGTCGAGAGAGGACTTGTACTTGACGGCCTCGCCAGAAGTCTGTGGTTTTTGTGAGCAAAACATGAGAAATCACGGGATAAACTGATATTTGCTTACCATCATCATACGACGACGAACTGTATCAAGAGGATAAGAGGCGATACCGGCACCAGTGGTGACTATCCATCCCAAAGCGAAAGAGGCCAAGAAATTGCCCTCAAGCTTGCCGGTAAGGACGACAGGCTTGATGGAGTCGTACATACCGAAGTACAGACCACGGTAGACGACAATACCAAGGACGGAAGGACCGAAACCGCGGTAAAGACCAGAGATACCATCAGACGCCAGAGTCTTCTTGTAGACATCAATCAAACCATTGAACTGACGCTCACCACCCTTCTTGGCGGACTTGGCGTCGTTGGCAAGACGAGTACGGGCATAATCAAGAGAGTAGACGAACAGAAGCGAAGTAGCGCCGGCAGCACCACCAGAAGCCAAGTTACCAGCCATCCACTTGGCATAGCCATCGCGCTCCTTCTTATAACCGAACATCTTCTTGAACTTATCACGGAAGGCAAAGTTCAATGCCTGAGTAGGGAAGTAACGGATAACGTTGGCAGTGTTACCACGCCATAGAGAAACAGTACCTAAAGAAGGTTTAGTAGGTGGGTGAAATATGAGCTGCAGAAGTAAATACCCTCATCAGCGATGGTACGCTTGAAGCAGTCTCCGATACCGCCATATTTGCGGTCAAGACGCCCGGCTTTGATCATTTCATCCTAGAGTGGGAAAAGTGAGTGTTAGCATACTATTTCAATTTGGAATAACCCGAAAGAAATAATTTCGGGGAACAAACCTGGTTCTGGATGAGGAGCTTGACACGCTCAATGGGGGCAGCAGCAGTTTTCGAGACGGCGGCAGAAACACCGCCCACTAGGGCAAGGAGAAAAGAGAACGTCAGTTTTGCAGATTTCAATAATGAATTATCATCCCCCTCAAAAGCTGAGATGCCGGGTTTGATTCAATTGCGGAGAGGTAACGTACTCAAGAAGTCAACGAGGAAAGTCTATGCGTAAAGTCAGTAAAAATTCTTCAGAGCCGATAAACCATCCATTTCAGCAACAACACGACGACGACCACCAGTCTTTATGCCAAAATATCAATATAATATTGACAAGCAATTAACGTCGAAATTGTTTTTGATAGTGCTGCTGCTGCTATTGAGACGGACGGAGAGGAGAGATGGGGTGAAAATTTGTCCGACTTACAGATTGTTCTGGCATTTTGACAGATTTTGTGAGGGGAGAAGTTTTTCAAAAAAGCCAAGGGTAGGAAAGGTAAAGAGTGGATCAACGACTCTTCGATATGATTGATGAGAGCAGGATGGGGACAGGATATGATGTGAGGGAGGGTAGGAGGGAGGGAGAGTTGAGGAAAGCGATGGGGTTTTTGAATAAGGTCGGCAAGAAAATATTGTCTTGGCGAAGCTGGAAAGTGGAAGAGGGAGGGCAACAGAAAAAAATTGACAAAAATCCAGCGAGACGCCGCACAGAAAAAAGCTGGAGCCCTCTTAGAGATTTCCCAATAGGGATTAAGGACGAGGGGTTTCTCCCGTTCCGCCCCGATGTTGGGTAGATGGAGTTTTTTTCTGTTTCTTTTTTTCCTCCTAAGCGGCATTTGACCCCTATGTTGACACAGGGATGCGAGGAAAGGAAGCCTATTCAAACAGGAAAAAAAGGGAAGAAAGTCACAAAAGTCACGTTTTATTTGCACCTCGAAGGGAGAGGTTGGCTCTTTATCAGCCCCGGTACGGAAACCCTGGAGACCTGTAGGATCGGCTGAAAAGCCAACTCTCCGTAGATGGCTTTCACGGACAAAGGGGGTAGATATCGTATACCGGCAATAGCGTTTTCTGCCAGTCGTACAAGCACAGGACCCGGCTCGGTACAGTACTCGTACTGTACCGGTATATGGGCTTAAGTACTATGGATAGTGAAAAGTCACTTTTGCCTGGGTCAGAGGTATCATACTTGAAGAGTGGGTTTGCTGAATAAGCATGATAATCTACCGTAGTCCCTACTGTATGGTAGTTCCCTCTCGCTGAGTAAGGCTAACTTGAAGGCACTCATATGAAATCCCACAAAAATGCCTCTCGCAGCGATTGTGCAGTATGGGAGGCTGTGAGCTCAGACAATCCCTGGCTGCATGTCAGTGAGATACAGTAATACTCGAGTACAGAATGATATGGTATCGGATGTAGATCAATCTCGCTGGGAAAATAGTCACCCTTTTGAATCTATGGAATTTTGATAATATTAGCACTCATTAGGAGAATCATTCGTCGGTGCAGCCTACCGTACCGTACAGCACTCGTACCCCACATTTAAGAGAGCTCGAGCCTCGGGCAAATTTTGTGCGTGGAGCGGCCTTGCCATCATGTGTTTTTCCCGTACGGTAGGCTGCGTCAGTCTTGCGGAGGGATAGGAGTTTTTCCGAGACACTGGTGCGGCAGTAAATTACCGGTATCGTGCAAGCCCGGGGTAGACGGCATCAAATAGCGGTGGGGCTACGGAAGTGGAATAACGGTAATAAATTTAGGTTTTCCTTGATGACCACCTGATGGGTACCGGCTGGCTGCCGTGAGCAAGACCGCACTCTACTCGTAGCTGGCATTTTAACACTTCAGAATACCGGTACTTGTACGGCACTCTCCTTCTCGCCCTCTTACCCACCAACTAGGTTCACCGACTACGGGTAGCTCTGCCGCCTTCAAACACCCCTACCGATCTCCAGGAATAATTTGCCTATGATACGATACGAGTACTAGTAGAGCGAAATCAGATACATCCCGACTGACATGTCTACAGTATCTGCTGTAACCCTGCTTCTACAAACCTCGTTTCCACGACATCACTACCGTTACCCACCCCCGGCTTCCACATTAAAGGTATGATACCAGTATTCACCGTCCTTCTAAAGCTTTAGGAATGGGAAGTGAAAAAGTAATTCACTTCCGGTTCCACGGCCCTGGAATTTACGGGAACTACTCGTACCATAACTTGCCACGAACATGCAACTCACGTTCCGGGGAATTTGGAAAATGTCGGGTATCATACTCGAATGTGATAAATGAAGGGGACGCACAAGTATTCACGGGAAAAAAGAAGGCCCGGGTTAGAGGCATTCGGCCTTAGGGTTGAAAAAGCGTCTCTCCAGTGCCAGATTTCTAGTCCCTCTGCCAGCTTTGTATGCAAGGGCGTTACACACACAGACACCAAAGTTTTTCGACTCGAAAAACCTGCATGACCGTTTTTCAACCCGGGCTGAATGCCTCTATTATCTTTTCAGACAGACTTGGTCTCATGCAATACCGGTATTGTTGAAAATGCTGATAAAAAAAGCTTGGTTCCTGGAGCATTTCGTTTCCCAATCACTCGGCACTCGGTCTGGTTATCGGTGCTGGTGACAGTGATATCTCCGCGCCAAGAAGAATCTGTGCCCGTCTTTTTGGAATGGAGTCTCCGCTGTCGTCTGCCTGCGAAGAAACTGAGCAGGCGACGGGCAGGGATTAATTCCCAGTAAATTTAATTCTTTGTAACCCTAACCTTGACCATTTACTTTTTTTCCCCGAAATACCCCTGCCCAGTTTCGTCGGGGGTATGGTTAAGCCTTAGATGCTACAAGTACTTGTATCCTCCAGGTCCATAGAAGGAAAGGACAAGATGGTGCCAATTATTGACTAAGAGGCACAAGTACTCGAGTACGCTGGTAAGGGTACTCAAAAGCTCGGTGCATAATGAATATCGTACCATAGGAAGGCTTTTGGGAATGAACATGAAAGGCATGCTCCATAGCTTCAAGCCAGATTGAACGGGTCACGGCACTTGCTGTCATGTGGGACACGATAATAGGGTAACTTTGTGGGGAATGGATCGCCAGGGCTCGCAAAACAGTGGTGACATCCCCTTCGTTATGGAGCGATACCAGTAGGGTAGGCTAACAACGCGTCTTCCGGCCAGTCACTCCCCCCACAACCGGTCGCCCCGCGAAGAGCTTTTAAATACCCCAAGCTCGCAATCTCCTTGAAGGGTACGAAGTTTGGACCCTCCCCACTTCATTCACTCCCTTTGTCATCTCAACTGTCATCTCAACTTTCACCACCTCCTTCCACCTCCTTCCACCTCCACCTCCACCATTCATCACCTCCATCCACTCCACCACCACTGCTACCTTTCCCTCTTTCTTTTTAAGTAGGTTGTTTCATTTTTCTCTTGACAAAACTAACGGTTCCGCTTCTGTAGCAATGGTGAAGCGTCTGGCCTTATCAGACGCACCACCTCGCGGGAACCCTCAATGGGACACTGCACGGTGTAAGCGCGTTATACGACCGCTGTTAATTAAACTCAAAGCGCTCAGGGAAGAAGTCAAACGGAGTGAGGCGAGGACCCGGAAACCGCGGCGAACCCTCTCCCTCGACAGTGGCGATAATTACGAAGATAACAAATCCGGTGCGAGGAAGAAGTCTAGAAAGCCAATGCGAACATATGGAGCATCGAAAATGGTCCACGGCAAGAACGCTGCCCAGGCGTCGAGTACAAGCAGTGCATCAGTAGCGGTAGTCTTGAAGGGAACAAAGAATATAGATTATGCTTCTTTGACCAGATGCCGTGATCTCACTAATGACCCCTTCCCTCTTCATTGGGGTGCTAGAGCAGATTGTATTGCGAAAGGGACGGTTCCAGCTTCTCAGGATCTTTCAAGAATCATCCGGCCTATAGCATTTACGGAAGAAGCCAATACGCGCATACACCGGCACCAAGAAGCTGTCTATCTGGCGTTAGACCAATTTCTATTCGCAACATCGCCGCCAGCTAAAGGGCCAGCGGTCCCGACCTTAGCTTCTCTGGCGTCTCGACAAGTGGCCTATTGCATTCTTGCTGTCGGAGACGACGGCATGGACTGGTACGACTACGTCAAAGGATATGGTAGGAGTGGCGAGTATCTTAGGGAGGTGGCGCGGTGGCATGGAATCGAGTTATTAAAGGATGCCCTAGCGGACGGGGCTATGGACCCGGTGGACGGTGGAGCGGGTGCCATAGGGACCTGCATAGGTCTATGTAGAAAACATGGTGCTGAACGTGAAGCTGAGGCTCTACTTGAAACTTTATTATTTTTCAACCCCGTATTCAGCACTTCGAAGACCAATCCCGCCTTTGAGACAATAAGGACCTACTTTTCAATAGGCGCTAATAGTTTTGTGCCGCCTAGTTCTGTGTACAGAATCCTCAAGGCATTCACTCCCCTCGTCTACAAGAATCCTAGCTGGATGTCCAGCAAGGAGATTCAAGCTATTTTAATTATGGCAACGAAGGACATTGAAACTGTCCCAAAAGCAGACGAGATGGTTATAAGGTTGCTTGAGTCAGCCTTCGGGCTCCCAGGCGACTATAAAGCCGGCGAGGAGAGCCCACGTGGGGGTATAAACTTAAGGCTCATGCCGAAGGTTGGACGCCAGAACGGAGAGGAGGTGATTGCAGAAGTGATTCGGGCTCTGGTCGGGGCTACCTTTCACTGGACAAAGTCCAATGCGCGGGGCGTGTTGATCCATCTAGCCAAAGGATATCTCTCCCAGGACCAGGCATCAAAGGCGCTAGCCCAGGATGTGTGGAGAGAGGAATGGCCGGGATTAGTCACGTCCAAAATTATGGCGATGGCCCATGTTCAGCGATGGTCGTGCTCGAAGACTAGCTGTACCGATCGTTGTCTTGAGGCCGGGTGTTTTAAAGAGTCGCTTCGTGAGTGTAGAGATGAAATTGCCCTGTGCCTGGAACTTCTAACGAGCGCACTCCATGGCGACGATGGGTTTTTTCTGGTCGCAGAGTACGTACGTGAATGTTACCTCCCAGACACACCTACGACGACCAAGGAGGATCATGCAAAAGAACTTGCGAGGATCAATTCCCTGACCGGGCGTCTTCTTGCTTCCATCAGCGAAGCTTCCTCCTCTGACCACGCATCAATAAACGTCCCCAAAACTCCTAAGGCCTCCGCACCGAAGGTAATCATTTTCACTCCCGGAAAGCTGTTGACGCCCCAAAATAAGAAATGGGAAAAGCGGAGATACCTAATTGGACAATTGGTATTGAGGATTGCGACTCAATACCAAGAGTCTGCTCTCTCGTTTAAACACGAGTGGGTGAAATGGGCAACAAATATTGAGAAGAAGGTTCTTGCACTCAAGATCAAGACCCCACTTGAAACTACCCTTCTTAGAGAGGATCCTAAAGCTCAAGGTCCTTCTCCGAAGGAGAAGCTGCGGAAAGGATGGCGTTACGAGGAGGGATTAGGAGAGTGGGTGTCTACTGGCCAGACACCTGGCCGAAAGAACAGAACTCCTAGAAGGACCGGCTTTGAGGTAGTGGTCTACAACCGCAAGAGGGGCGTTTGGAGACAGGAGTATCCGAAGCTCTCCGGCCGCAGCGTCAAACTTGAAGTCGGTGATAGTGAGGATGGCTCCGATAGTGCATGCCCAAACACCGAGGGTGGAGAATTGGATTCAGAATCGGAAGAGGAGCAGGGGTCACTGTACCAAGGTTCGGACTCCGAAAGTCCCAAAATAAAACCCCCACCTCCAAGATCCGTCAACAGGACTCAGGCTATTAAGGATAGCCTAAGGAAGTTTCCAATGAGAAGCCAGTTGTTTCTCGCGTCCACGCCTGCGATTGGCAGGTTGGCAGAGTTTAGCTCACCCATCACCAGAGAGAATCTCTTGTCGAGGTTTATTGGCTCTGGTCAAATTCCGACCAGCGACCCTGTCAAGGAATCTGATGAGAGTGAGAACGAGGATAACGAGGAAGGCAAATACAACGAAGGAGGCAAGGCGGTAGACGAAGAAGATGGGGCGGAAGTAACCAGGAGAATTACGATCCTAGACTCTTCTCCTACAATCAGTAGATTAACCCGACGCAGCCAATCTCCATTCATCACTAGCCCCCAAGAACCTATCACCGTTCCTCCCGCCACCTCCCCTGCCCAATCGTCGGCCTGTGCACCTCCCCCCCCAGCTCCCTCTTCTCCTCCGCCTCCTCCCTGTCGCACCAAACCCACATATGACGATGATAACGACGACATGGACATAGCCTCCGATTCGGACGCCGGTTCTGATTCTGGCTCAGACTATGAACCCACCGTCCCTTCTAGTAGCTACAGAACCAACAACTCGCTGGAAGACGAACTCTCCGTGTCAGATGCTACCTTCTCTTGTCACCGCAGCCGCCGTTCCTCATCCACACAAACTCTTAAAACCCGGGCTAGCGCCCCCCCCTCCACCACCCGAACTACTTCCTCTTCCGACCTATCTTTATCCGCTTCTTCGAAGCGCAAGATTGAGCGTTCTGCCAGACGTCGGGCAATGGGCAGGAAACGTGCGATGACTCGAAAAAGGTCTATTGTCGAGATTGCACGTCAAGAGGAAGAAGATCAGATGAGTGCCGATGAGCTAGCATGAGAGTGAGTACATAGAGTTGAAATTTATTTCTAATGGAGATACCCTTTCCCCCCACATTTCAGTGGCTTTGTCGTAAATAAAAGTGGTGCCATTTTTACACTTGGAGCTTTTTTCTTCAGAGTTTCAATTCTTGTATGTGTTTTCGTATACCTGATTTGATTTGACACTTTGACTAAGTGTTTGGTTGGGCGACTAGACTTTCTTTTTCTCCTTAATTCGTGTGCAAAGGTTTTTTTCTTTTCCATTCACCGTTTTCGTTTTCTTGTGAGATATTTGATTGTTTAGTCTAGTGTACTGTACACAAGTCGACGTGTGCATATATATGTTTGAGTTGCGGGAGTCTCTCGGTATATGGCTGGTTGAGACTAATAATTGTGATTGTTACGGCTGTGTTTATACTGTCGTTGGTAATTGTACGGAATACTAGCACTAATGGTTTCGGGTAATGGGGGGGGGTGCGGGTTGGATGAGGGGGGCCCAAGGGATACATGACGGATACACGGAGGTTACTAGATAATGCATTGGGTACTGTACAAGTAATTGGCCTAGACGGCTTTATAATTGGAACTATTAAAATATAATGTTTATATCCTATGCGAGTAGTCGTTGACTATGGCATGACTGGGTTTTGCCTCGGGAAGCCATGCGGCTACGAGCAGTAATTAGAAGTGACTTGCTTCAGCTTTTGAGTAGAGGTAAATACTGTAGGTCCCGTGGATGCACGAGGACTCGCTTGTGGATGTCATGCTACGACATTGTAATATTATAGACATCCCGTCGAGACAGCTTGCCGAAGGTTGGAATGCGATACCTGACAAGAGATGAGTGAATTTCACCTTTCAACGAGTGATGTAACATGACTCGTTCAGAATGCAAATTCAAACCCAGTGACAACCCCACTATAAGAAGCAGCCAACCTTAACTACCCCGCCAAAAAGCCCGCAACCACCACAACCACCACACCACCACCACCACAAACAAAACCCACAAACAGCCTATCATACCACTCCTCGAACAAGCAATGTCATCGTCCGAGGTCCCCCCCAAAAAAACCACCCAACCCCCCCCCACCCTCCCACCCTTCAAGCAAACCTTCCTACAAACCCTCCTGCAAACAAAGATCCTAAAATTCGGCGCCTTCACCCTAAAATCCGGGCGCCAATCGCCCTACTTCTTCAACGCCGGCCTCTTCAACACGGGCAGCCTGCTCACCTCGCTGGGCGCCGCCTACGCCAACACGATACACACGAGCGCCGCGCTCCCGCCCTTCGACGTGATCTTCGGGCCGGCGTACAAGGGCATCCCGCTGGCCACTGTGGCGCTGGCGAAGCTGTACGAGTTGGCGCCGGAGAGGTATGGCGATGTTGGGTATGCCTTCGATAGGAAGGAGGTTAAGGATCATGGGGAAGGGGGACGGATGGTTGGCATGGGGTTGAAGGGGAAGAGGGTGCTTGTTGTTGATGATGTTATCACGGCTGGCACGGCGATTCGGGCTGCGGCCGCGGCCATTGCGGAGGCTGGGGGCACGGTGGTTGGGATTGTGATTGCTTTGGATAGGATGGAGAGGATTGGGGGGGTGGGTGCTGAGGAGAGGAAGGGGAGTGCAATTATGGAGATTAAGAAGGAGATGGGGGTGGAGGTTTTGGCTATTTTGACTTTGAGTGATTTGATTGTGGGGGTTACGGATGAGGGGGATAGGGAGAGGATGTTGGAGTATAGGAAGAAGTATGGGGCTGTTGAGGAGTAGATTGGCTTGCCAGTTTTCACCGGTTTATAGGTAGATGGATGAAAAGCTTTAACCGTATATCGTTTTACATAAAGGTACCTTTCGATAAAGAGGGAAGAAGAAACCCCTCCGCGCGGGGTAGGCATCTGTTCTTTTGATAACGGAGACTAGGTGTAAACATGGTTTCTTTTAATTTTAAATTGTTTTTTTTGGCCATCGCGACATTATGACAGTGTGTGCCTTGTTAGACAGTTCTCCGATCGGTCATGACTCTCACGATTGCTCCTGTTCCCGCAATCTCTACGACCTATCCCAATTCACGCAATCAGCCAGATTCCTCTCATCTTGATAACCACTGAGGGCGTTGATAATACCTTCTCATGCCAACTAAGCAGCACACTCATACCACCCCCATCTCCCCTGCCCGGTGCAACACCGTACTCCCTCGCCCCACTAACTGACGAAATACCCGTAGCATGAGCCGAAACACCAGGGGTAGAAACGCTAGAAGTAGAATTATTATGACGGGCCATTCCTTTGTAAAGGTATCTATTGTAGCTCCGTTAGCTCTCATCCCTCTCCTCCTGCTCTTCGATCCACCATCGGGGCATAGGGACACATACTTAGTAAGGACATCCAACAGCTCCGTCCCACTAGGCGAAGCATAAAGTCTCCCGAGCAACGGCGACATCTCCACCGCTTTGATTGAGGACAAAATCTCTAGGACAGTTCCCAGGTGAAGCTCCTATCCCCCAACCCCCAACCACGTTAGCCCCATACCCTCCATCCTCGTTTCCACACAGCCCTCAACCTAAGACATCAAAATACCTTCCCCTGCTCATCACCCCCATATGGAACATTCTCCAAAGCCGCTACCAATGCCGCCTCTTGATCTCCACGTTGCAGGAGCTGCCGGCAGTGGGCTGCTAGCGATTGGATCTCGGATGTCGGGATCGGATCACACGGGGGTGTCAATAGCTCGGCCGGAAAGGCAGATTCGGGGTCTAGTGCGTCGACATCGATTAGGCGATAGTTTATCGTAGCCATGGCGGTGATTCTTGATAAGTTGTTTTTTTCTCTTTCGGCGGTACGTGGGGGGGGGGGGGCGGTGGGAGGTGGGAGATGAATGTCGGGTTGGTTGTTGATGGCCAAGTGTGAGAATGTGGGGTGTGTTGTGCGTGCCCCGAGGTAGGGTGCAGGGATAAGAGGCCCTGTTGTGACTTACGTTTGAGGGAAATTTATGGAAATGACCGATGATAGAAAGTCTTAGAAGTGAATATGTATATATTAATCTAGAGGGGTGAGTGGAAGTGTTGAGGAGGTATTTTTGCATTTGCGGGTGATTGGCAATGATCAGCCGCCCCTGACCAGAGCCGCATTTTGAGCCTCATGTGCCTCATATATAGGGTTTCTCTTCCAGCGAGAGCTCAGCCCGTCATTCACTTTATCCCCCGATTCTAAGCTGGAAGGTCTCCACTTATTTTTATTTTTTATTTTTCTTGAAAAGAGATATTTTCAAGCTACTAGTGCATTATTGTAGGAGACCCTCTCTCTTCACTCATTCATTGTCTTCCGCCATGATATCGTCAAGAGTAAATAGCGCACTTGGCAAACGCATTCTAACAAAGCCTTACAAAAGATCACTCTCAGGCTTGATGCCCGCCTCAGTAACAACAGCTAAGGTCCGAATGTTCCTTATATCGGACACGCATAATGCGATACCGTTACCAACATCAAGGGTGTTCCGAACGCCGCTGCCAAAATGTGACGTGCTGATACATGCCGGGGACATGACGAACACCGGGAGTATATTCGGGTTCGAGAGTACGTTAGGATGGATTGAGAAAGCAGATGCAGAGCTCAAGATAATCATAGCTGGTAATGCCTACCCCCATACAACTAAAGTATTCCAGGGACTAACAATTCCCTAAAGGAAACCACGATCTCCCCCTAGACACGGACTGGTACCGCCGCAACGCCAGATACTTCCACACAACCCCCCAGGACCCAAGCCAACTCTTCGCCTCCTTGCCATCAAACATTCACTACTTGAACGAAGAGTCTCGCACCTTCACCCTCTCCTCCGGCGCAACCTTCAAAGTCTACGGCTCACCCTGGACCCCCGAATTTGGTTACTGGGCCTTCAATTACCCGCACGACATCGACCGCTGGAATCCGGACCCCACCAAGCAACGGAACAAAACCGCCGTGGATAGAGACCCCATTCCTGAGAACACGGATATCCTGGTCACGCATGGCCCACCACAGGGTTTTCACGATGAGGTCGATGAGGCATATTCTGGGCCCCAAAATGTCGGGTGTCCGCATTTGAGGAGGGCGATCGAGAGGATACGACCGAGGTTGCATGTTTTTGGACACATACATGAGGGGCATGGTGTCACGAGGGTCACGTGGAAGGGCGGTGGGGAGGAGAAGAGGACGACGATGCCTGTTCTTGGTGCTCAGGATATGGCGGCGCTGGCGGAGAGTTCCGGTGCATGTCCTGCTTTGGAAGTGGATGTTTCAAAATCTGGGGAGGTGCTGGCGGAAAATGAGACGTTGGTGGTTAATGCCAGTGCCATGGCGGGGACAAGGCAGATGACACACGCGGGGGTTTTGGTTGATATGGAGTTTCCGGTTGTGCAGAGTGGGGAAGGTTCGCTTTATAGATAATGTGGGAGATATTCTCCGGCCGTTGGGGTTGAGGGAGTCTTGATGCTAGAAACAGGATTGTGAGATCATATATCGGTTTTTTGGGAGAGTTTTGGGAATTTGTTTTTCCCTCTTGTTTTTGTAAGAGCTTTTTATGTTGATTTCGGAAATACCTTAGCAGTGGTACGGAGCGAGTGGAACGAGATGGGTAGTAGTGTGTTTCCGAGGCGGTGCGGGAACTAGGGTAGCAGAGATAGTAAATTGAAGCGGTGGAAAGTACTAGAAGTAGCTTCAGCAGAGATGGGGAAGGGAAAGACAAGGGCCATGGTAGGATGAAGTATGATAGATCGATTGTTTTTGCTAGAAAGTGATGAAGACAATATTGGGGCTAGAAGTATTGAGAGAAGGGGTTTTTGGGAAAATACAAGAGACCCTCTACCAATGACAACCAATACAGCTGGATGACTAAGCAACAACTCTCCTCCTGCGTGCAGCTCATTGGTCTAGTTTAAATCAAACAGGTTGATCTGTTGATTATTGTTTGCTGGATATGGCACACGAGGGCTAAGGTAGCTATATTGTCTCATACAATCACTCGGCCTGATCTCAACCCTTGAACTTGAGCTCATTTCTTATGATACTCAACCCATATCCCAGATATACCTACACCCTCCCGTAAGCACCCTAAAGATCTGCTCTGCGATTAAATCACTCTACCCAAGTAGGGAAGCGAGATTCAAGCTCACCGGACTTGGTCATACTCGAGTATGATATACGTTGAATGAATTGTTTTCCAAGTATGATATAGAAAATTAGGGGATATCCCGGCAAAATAATTTGGGTATTAGTTGGACCTTAATTTTACTATTAACTTATGATATTATATACACAATGCCGGTATGATACTTTTATCATAACTTATGTATCATACCCTTTTTCATTTTTTGAACCTGGTGGCCAACCACACTTTCATTGAAGACTTGCGTAAATAATAATATTGCAAAGCATTATTCTCACTATTCCATAGCTCTCAGGATAGAGGGCTCACTCCCCCCCAGCAGGCGGGGATTTTCCCAAGAACTTTGGCAATGCATCACGACCCATCATTCGACATACCAACCTGCAATACAAGCCCCAGGGCCTGACCACACCACAAAACACAAAATTGCAAATGACCCCCACAAACCACACCACCACCCTCAAGCAACGCAACCGCACCATCCCGGAATCTATAATTCCATACCGATATTAATAGGAGCCTTGCGATTTCGCATACGGGGTCAAATCCTGGCAATCTGGTTGGTCTAGAACTGCATTTGCATCACATCTAGAGCCTTTTTGTCGAACTCTTTATTATGATATCATATCCCACTCCAACGCACGCACACCCGACCCCACCCACCCTAACATATTAATAAACCATACCACACCGCACCCACCCACTTACGAGTCTGGTACTTCTCACTTCCCACTTCTCCTCTTACGTCAGGGCACCTACCGAGTGACACGCTATGAAGCCAATCACCGCTCCCTTTCCAATGAGCGATAAGTCAAAACTAAAAGCTCCCCACTGGCAGCCGCTTGAGATAGTAAAGCGCAACATAAGGTTAGCTAGGGGGGGGGGGATAAATGCGCATATGGCGCCGGAAGCCGTGGAGGGGAAGTGTGTAACCTCCCAACTTCGATTTTTTTGATTGGCTGGGGGCTGTCAACTAGACTATTTTGCCACGACGGAATTAATATTTGCACGCAAGCCGATATATCGTAAGGGAGGTTACACACTTCTCATCTATCGCTTCTTGCGCCATACTCCATCAATCATCGATTAGTCGATCTCACGCCGCATAACCGTCCCGTCTGTTTGTTCGATGAGGGATGGCTCTGTTGTTGGACTGAAGGTAGTCATCGAGATACAACTAATGCCATGATTGAATGCATAACTTACCGGAGTGCTCGTAAACGATCCAACTCCGCGCGCACTTGCTGACATTGGGACAAAGGTAACCGGGATGGAAATTACAGTTTTTTTTATTATCACCTCTACTCGAGTATCTCTCCGCTACCCGCGACCTTGACACTAAAAATATGCTTGCAGGACCACGAAATTCAGATTCTCCGTTTTCATTTTACCTTTCAACATCTATACGATGTTGCCCTCCACGCTGTTCGTTCGGGGTCATCACGACAGACATGATAGAACCACAAGAAGGTAAGTAGCATAAAAGGTTTCACAAGAATCAAAGAATCTCCCGCCAGAGAAGAAATGCTGATTCAAAAAAGGGATGGGAACAAAAGAGACAAGTTCAATTGTTTGATCATTAATTTAAGCAAGGTAGGTCGAGGCACTAACGTTCCCTCCTCTCCCGGTCCAGTTGATGTGGATATCCTTTCCTTCCGGCAGAGTCTCGCTCTGGTGCTCAGGCTTGACACGGAATGTGTGGGCGCCTACGACCTCACGTTAGAATGCTTCAACTGGATACTAATTCACACTTGCACTCACCGAAGTAATCTCTCTGTGCCTGCAGGAGGTTGGCGGGAAGATCCTTAGTCCTATATCCATCGTAGAAGCTCAAAGCAGTAGAGAAGCAAGGAGTTGGGATTCCAAATTGGATTCCCTGGGTGATGGCTCTCCTCCAACCGGGTTGAGCTTGGTGAATAGCTGCCTTGAAAAAATCATCAAAGAGCAGATTTTCGAGATCCGGCTTAGCACGGTATGCCTTGGTGATATCTGCAAGGAAGACAGAGCGAATAATACATCCACCACGCCACATAAGAGCAATGGCGGGATTGTTCAATTTCCAGTTGTACTCTTTGGCGGCCTAGGGTTCGCTAATCAGTATGAGGATCTCCTCGTGGGGGTAGTGGGGTAGTAAAGTACCTCACGAATGAGCATGAAGCCCTGGGCGTAGGAAATGATCTTGCTAGCGTAAAGTGCCTATTTTACAATCATTAGCCTGGATAATTCCTTATTGGTGGTTCCGAAGGTCGAATCCCAAGGAGTATCTAACCTGTTCGAGGTCGGCAATGGCTTCCTCCTTGTCACCGGTGAAATCTGGGATCTCGGGACCCTCGAGGACCTGGGCGGCACGGCCCCTCTCGCCCTTGATGGAGGAGAGGCATCTGGCGAAGACGGATTCACCAATCAGGGTGACGGGCATGCCCAAGTCGAGAGCGTTGATAGCAGTCCATTTTCCGGTACCCTTCTGTCCAGCACTGTCGAGGATCTTCTCCACGAGGGGAGTTCCATCGGCAGGATCGTTGTACTTCATGATATCGCGAGTGATCTCGATGAGGAATGAATCGAGGACACCAGTGTTCCACTTGGTAAAAACATCACCAATCTCAGAGTTTGTCATTTTGAGACCGCGCTTCATGATATCATAGGCCTAGGGAAAACCTGTCAGCACCAATTCTAGAGTTCATTCTAGTCGCAACACAAACCCACCTCGCAAATCAACTGCATGTCACCATACTCGATACCGTTGTGAACCATCTTAACAAAGTGGCCAGCTCCCTCATCACCAACCCAATCGCAGCATGGCTCTCCATCGGACTTGGCGGCAATGCTTTGGAAGATATCTTTAATGTATGTCCATGCCTCCTCGTTACCACCAGGCATGATGGAAGGGCCATATCGGGCTCCCTCCTCACCACCGGAGACACCAGCGCCGACGAAACGGATCTGCTTCTCGGCGAGGTATTTGGTGCGGCGGTTGCTGTCGGGGAAATGAGAGTTACCTCCGTCAATTATTATATCGCCGGGTGACAGGAAGGGCAAGAGAGAAGCAATGAAGTCGTCGACAGCAGGGCCAGCCTTAACGAGCAACATGATTCTACGAGGGCTCTTCAGCTTATCGCAGAAGTCCTGAATCGAGTGAGCACCAATTATAGATTTTCCTACAAATTTTTAGCAACGGAACGACCCGATAGAGGGCAGAAGCCTACCCTTGGCTTCATTCTCCAAGAAGTGGTCGACCTTCGCCACAGTCCTATTGAAAGCAACAACGGTAAAGCCTAAGAAGCAAGTTAGGGCACAGGAAATAGCGGAGGAATTGGCAGTAATAAATACCATGGTCTGCAATATTGAGGATCAGGTTCTACATGTAGATAGGATAATTAGACTCACGCCAAATTTGGTTTCTAGAACAAGAATTTAAAACATACCTGACCCATAACAGCAAGACCAATAAGGCCGAAATCTAGAGATAAAATCAGTACCGAATCCAACTCTCGAAGGCACTATCCTGGCCGCCTAGTTACGGCATAGTGTCTCTATTCTCAATAGAGAGGCTATGACATCTGGAACGACTAGAAGTGAAGTGGAAAGCAAATTTCAGGTAAATACTGACCGCCACTGGGTGTCGAAGGTGCGAGGCCGCCAGCAATAGCGGACAATCGCTCACTAGATTAGCAAACATTCAAACATCAACTCAAAATCAAAGCAAACACAGCCATATATTATCGGAGATAGGGCTGAGGAGTTCCCCACAACGCGGGGCAATGGCATAATGGCCTGATTGCAAGACCGTCGGAGCGTAGATATAAACGAGGAAGTTAAACTCACATTGCTTTAGTCTCAGACATGACACCTTCTTGTATGTTTTAATGAGATTGAATGAAGGAGATGAGGAGAGATGAGGGGGTGTGTAGGGCGGGATAAAGGGATGAGAGGATGGAGAGGAAAGACGGAAAATGATTGAGAGGGGAGGGAGGGGGCTGACGACGATGGTGGTGGTGGGGTTCATTTTATGGCCCTAAAAAGATGCGGCGTCATATTCTCAATCTTCCACCCTTACTCTTCCCGAACCTGACTTTTCCTTTTTCTGTTCACTTTTCACCTCATTACAAAGTTTAGGGATGAATATTACACATTATTATGTTAGGTACATCCGGATTGGTACGCGGAAAAGGGTCGAAAGGGTACTTTTTTTTTTTCCTTTGCTTGCTAGGATTTTAGGATTTTCACTATCGTCGAGTGGTAGGGGGGAAGTGGGTACTTGTATGAGGTCTTTTGTTTGCTCCTATAGTTATCATAAGTAACTTGTAAGTTAAAATCTGCCCCACCATTCTAACAGGTTGATGCCAAGACAAAATCCATCCCACCCGCCCCCACTTAACCCACCGTTACAGGGAAAGAGAAGACAGAAAAGAAAGGAAGGAGGGAAAAAATAAATAAAAAATAGTGTCTTGCTCCACCGACTGCGGTATCATGTTCGCCCAACGGTGTATCGTTAAAGCACACAATGTACCAAGGCGATGCACAAAACTCTTTTTTTGAAAAAGGAAATAAGATCGGAAAAGAGACAATGTTCATCCGAAACAAAACAAAAAAGTTCAATTGAGAAAAAGCCCTAAATCCTCAAGAATTATTGGTGTGACGTTGGACGATTGTACTTGGGTCCAGGCGGCCGGCCAGCCAGTAGCATTGCAAAGATCTCAGTCTCCCCTCGCGACCTCACGAGACAAACAACGACTTCCGCCAGCCACCCTTCCGACATCTTGCGTTCCAAATAACCCTTCTCAACAGCGACTATTGCTATCATGGCGGCAGCTATATCAGCCCTCAATGCGAAGATTCGCAGCAACCCTGCGCTCAGCTACTTCTGCTCCACTCGTATGCTGTCTCCTCTCCTTTGGCATACATACTTCACCACCCTGCCGAATAGTGATGCTAACGTTTGCCATCCGTTAGACTTTTGGGGCCCGGTCTCAAACTTTGGGATCCCGGTTGCTGCTGTCTTGGATATCACCCGCAAAGATCCCGAGATGTAAGATGCGTATTTGCCCGCACGATGTTTTTGCGGTAACTGACCGTGTTTAAGCATCTCGGGGAAGATGACCACCGCTTTGGTCGTCTACTCAGCTGTCTTTATGCGTTATTCGTTCGTTCCCCTGCTGTCCGCCTCCAGTGTAAACTTTACTGATATCTCTACTTGCAGCATGGCTGTCACGCCAAAAAATTACCTTCTCTTCGGTAAGAGCTCTCGACTGATGTCGAGGGATTCGAGCTAATTGCTATAGGTTGCCATTTCGTCAACGAGTGTGCTCAATTGGCCCAGGGATACCGTTATCTCAATTACTGGAAGTTCGTATTTCATACCTTCTTGCTTCAACAACTTCATCTAACATCCATAGCTACGGTGGTCGGGAGAAATCACTTGCAGAAAAAGCGAAAGAGGCATCCACACTCGCCACTCCTAGTGTGGCTCCTGAGCTTGTCAAGAAATAACTGATTATTCTTTAGAGGAGTGGGTGGAGTTGAGCTTTAGATATCACCTGTCAAGTTATTGTGTGCTACGGGAGCTACAAAAAAGAGAGGCCATATCTTTATTTTTCCCTTGGGGCGAATTTTATCGGAGTAGGACAGGAATTGCTGCTACCGAGATATTTTTCGTCTTCCCTGTACTCTTTGATGTCTCTAGATTGTATAGAAATACTCTGTTAGAAGTCTACAGCTAGTAAATTCGATAGGCGGGAGCCCAACAGAAACGATCTAGTTTTATATATCGAGTACGATAAAGGTAGTAATTCGGTGCAGTTTATTTACAATTAGAGACTCAAATATGCCAAACATTAACCCCATCCACCCATCCGTCGGCTACCCGCTTCCAAATGGTCATTATTGCACGGCGATTCATATCCCATCCCATTTAACAATTCCTCTCCATAGAGGCAAACCTCCTCCCAATATTGCCGAAGCAAACACAGCTGCAAAACAAAACGCTTGCAATCCAAACCGTAACACCAAAGCTCTCAACGGAAACGGACCCGGCAATTTTGCTCTCGTCCGGGAAAGAGAGGGTTTCCGGGGTCTGGATCATCTCCGGATTGGTCTGTAAAAGGAAAGCTGTCCCAGCAATTCCAACAGCCGCAGAAAGCCAGAAGCCGACGCGAGTGCGATCAATGAGATACCACAGGAATGGGTTAACGAGCGAGAGCGACACGCTAACCTGTAGGGTTGATTGCCAAGGGAGCCTTCTCTGCAAAATCATCAGCACAGATTTCGCGAAAAAAACGAGAGATAAAAGGACGGGGTAATACAATAGCATAGGCAATACCGACAAAAGCACCGATACTTCTAACCGCGGGATCCCAATCGATTTTCGTTCTAGTGCTTCCACGATCTGTATCATCTCCGTCTAACCATGGCAACAGCGAACCCAACACCACACCCGCCAATCCCCATTGAACAAGATACCTTGGATTGTACCGGTCAATATCTACCGTAGCTGGCGAGAATTTCTTGGAATTATGCAAATCGGTAACAACAGCGCCGTACGCAACGCCGAAAGTGAATAGGGCTATCCCCCTCATAACAACCATATACCACGGCACTGGCTCCTTCCGAGCATGCTTCACGGGTACATGAGATGGGGTTTCTTTCTTAATATCGATGTCAGCCATATTGAGGACAGACGAGTCGCGAGATAGGAGGGGAGTAGAGGGCTCAGTGTCCTTGTTGGCATCGTCAGAGAGGGAGTAGATTCCGAAGAGTGTCGACGAGGTTAAAGCGATTGCAGACCTGGTGCGCTTTGGGGGTCCGAATTCTGTCGGGGAGAGGTTATCCGCCGGTGATGCGAGATTGTCTGAGGAAGATAGGAGCGGTGATGGAGTAGCATTGGGAGAGGGGGACGGGGAGGACGTCTCGATCGTTTGTGGGCGACGGGGAATTGGACGCAGGAGAGGGAGGTCTGAAGAGGTCGACATTATTTGATCTAATGAAAGGATAATGCTCGTCTGAGATAAAGCTTTGTATTTAGAGGTTCTGGGCGCACAGCTCGTGAGTAGGTTTGTCGGGCGTGATTTGTTAAGAAAGGAAGGAGTGGACAGGTGTGTGTGTTGTGAAGAATGAACGTGAATGTGGAGAAAGCCGCGGAAGTGGCTACAAAGCAGATGTCAGATGCAGGTCTCCGACGAAAGCCCTCTCCTGTGCATCGGATGCTTGCCCCCCAGCTAAACGAGAGACATGGACAATTGGAGATGAGAGTAAAAATGTGTTCGCAATGGCACCCTTCGTCTGCTGGGTCGAAGAAATAAGGAGAGAGCTCAACGAAGCCTGGAGAGTAAATCTTGAGTTGCATACCCTGGCCGCCCTCTACCTATTTCCTATACTCCAAATTCTTTCCAAAGGCGATGAGACCAAGCGAGATCGAGCCCCAGACGGTACGCGGGCATCCATTCGTCGACCCGCTGCCCCGTCCCTCGCCTCAATCCTTCTCACTCGGCTTCCTGGAAGATCCTGCAGTCAGCACGGTAACCTGTCTAGATTAGTATCTACAACATTTATTTCAAACTCATACCTGGTCAATAGTACCAAGCACTTATCGTTCCTGTTCTTGGGTGGAGAATGATTTCTCTCTCTCGGGATCTTACTTGCCTGCTCAGTCCTGGAAGCCGTCTGGATGCCGGTCATCTTACCGTAAGGAGAGCCTGTCTCCCCTTTCCGAGAATCTCCTGAGAACATCCCTTGCAGCAGGTGGGGGGGGGGGGGGTGCAGCGAGGTCATCTTCCCCGGTCTGATCTAGACTTGGGACCCAACACTTTAGGCTGACTTGCCATGAAACTGTATGAGCAAAATAATTCCCAAAACACGGATGGTCCGACGGGGGGAGTCTCGGAAACATCTATTTGTATTCTTGGGAGTTTAGCGACGGATTCCGCCATGATCTGAGCATTTATACCACAATTGCCTAAACTTTGGTTTCTTTTTTTCTCTATTGTAGACTACCGTACCGTACGGTACTCATAGATAGGGTGAGCGATCCAACATCGAATCCAACTCATGCAGTCCCGCAGTCAAATTGCCAGCCGCCCGGTCGGTAGCTGCCGCGGATCCAGCAGGCCCCGGTTTTTACGTATCCACCCGCGCTTAGAACGATCCCTCAACCTGTTTTCAGTCACCCTTTAGCTCTAAAAGGTATAGGCGGCGGTCTATCTTACATTAGGGGAAGGTCAAGTGCGTTGATTGGCTAGGCCAACTTTCAGTGAATGAGCATATTCCTTTAATGGGTGATGTTCGAACGAAACAGGGTGATGGCTTTGCCTACCAGTATCATGCCGCTAAATTTGGCACACACGAAGGGATACGGTATGGTGGGCTTCCCAATAACCATCAGATACTGATGTGGACTTCTGCCTTCCTTATCAAACAACAATACATTTATCCTCAGTCTAGATGAGTTCACCCCAGTCAGAGCCGCATCCGTCCGACGCAGAGCTAGCCGAAGCAGCAGCTTTCCAAGTCTTTGACAAAGATGGAACTTCCCGCACCTTTTCGAGTTTGTATGAAGGCGAGGGGACGACAATGATTGTGTTCATCAGACACTTTTTCTGTGGGAGCTGCCAGGAGTTGATACCCCATTCACCTCTTTTGGTCCAGAGTTATCTGCAATATTACTAACTCGTGGATAGGTACCTTCGAGCTCTATCAAATCCGCCGATAATCCCCCCTGATACTCCCGGGAAGAAATTGCTTATCGTTGGGCACGGGGATCCTGCTGTGATCAAGACTTATATCGAAGAAACGGGGTGCGTGTTCCCTATTTATACGGAGCCCACTAGAAAACTATACACTCTCTTTGGTATGGAAAGGAATTTCAAGCTAGGAGAGAAACCGGAGTATATTCAGCAGAGTGCGGTTAGCGTTACAGCCGCCAGCTTTGTTTCTGCTCTTAAATGGGGAGGCAGGAAAGGAGGAGATTACCAGCAGGTATGATCGGTATATTCCTTCGTTCCAGAGTGGTAAATTCTGATCCGTACCCCTGTACAGAACGGCGGAGAGTGGATGTGGGAAAATGGAAAGCTGGTCTGGTGTCATAGGATGAAGAATACCAGGGGTCATTTGGAAGTTAAGGATTTGAAGAAGGTCTTGGGATTGTGAAAGTTTATACTCGATATTAATAAGAAATGGTTTTTGACAATGAGTAATGTGTTGACGATTGGATGATCACATTATTGGGTGTCTGCTTCTGCTCTGGTTCCCCCTATATCCCCAAGACATTGTAATCCACCGAGTTATTTCCCCAAATGGACCTGTTCAATTGTCATTTCCCTCCCCAAAATCATCATTCCACTCTCGCCGTAGTTTCCTCGAGTGGGCTTCTGTGTTCCCGACCTCTCTCCAAGTTACCACAATGTCATGATGCTGTTGATCATTTGCCGGGAAGACCTGAACCCAATGAGGAAGTCACAAAGACAATACTCTCTGAAACCCGCACTAAATGATATTGGCAACTTCCGATCCTTATTGTCACTATAGTAGCTCTCACTTCGGTTCAGGTTCCGAGATTTTTAGTGTCTATGGCTTTTCTAATAAAGAGCCACCAGACTCAATTGGAGCCTGGATCTGGCATAATATCACAAGGGCCCTTCTTCTCTCGCTTATCTCTGTCTACTGTATAAACATAGGCTGTTTCATGGCAATACCTATTCGGGGAGCTGTAGATGAGGCGCCGTAGACAGAAACAGCTCAGCTATACCTTGGGGAAGCCGACAAGAGGATATATACGACCTAACTTTTCGTAGTTATCACCAGGAGCTTCCGCTCGGAGACTATAATTGAGAGAGGAAGGAGATCCGGGATGCCCAGGTCGCAGGATTGAAGTCGCTTTTTCCCTGGGGCGATATGATACCCCGGAAGAAAGGCAGCACAAACTTTAGATCCCGGAGATAATACGAGTGAGGTCCTGTGATCCTTAACAAACATAAAATGTGCCGGAGTCCCCTACAGCTATATAACATTGAGAAAATTGGCGATTAAGGGAAGAGAGACTCAGAAGGTTCCTCGCTGCTGTTCAGTTGAGAAGATTTTTTGGTCATTGGAATAGGCCAACTAGTATCATACACAGCTTAGATTTATGGGCCGAAAGTGCAGGACACTTGATCCAGCCAGAGCGACTTTGTAAGGAACCAGGCCGGCAGGGCTACCGTATTGTACCTACGAACATTCAGGGAGTTCACTGACAAAGGGCCTACATTCTGAGTTCAAAGGCATGCTCTAAAACCTAAGCCCCAATTACCTTCTCCCAAGCTTCCTTTCCAAGCCCGCGAACTTTTGAGGGCTAGAAACTGCAACGACACTTTTATGATCTTCCCAAAACAATCCTCTACACGTCACTTCCCTCCTACTCCTCCACCCTCCCTCCCTTGAACCAAAAAAAGAAAAAAACAACACAGGATACATTTGCTCTTTGCCCGCTATGCCATGCTACATCTCTCCATATCCCGAATTTTCCAATTTTTTGACCAAAGCACCTCTCGGAGCTGTTATGCAAGCCCATGAGTCGCTCTCAGTATCTACACTGTTATACGCTCCGCCGCAATTCAACTGCGCTCTCCCAGCACGCCTCGATTCAAGACTTCCTAAGGTCCCCAGCCTGATCCTTAACTACCGTGCTCATGGACGCAAGAAACCCGGCTTCCAAACAACTAGCATCCCAGCCTTGCAATACTCAAGGCCATTGATTCAGTCAACTGTGGCTTGCTTTGGCCCGAGGGGTGCTGAGCGTATGGCATCTGTACGCGTCACCAATCCTTGGCTTTCACTCCCCACACAGTACCTTTCATGCTGATAATTCTACACCAGCACTTTCTCAGTAGGATTGAGAAAATACTCTACAGCGTTTTCCGGCTGAAGTGGCGGGGCCCATATGACGTGCTTCAAAGTCTCGCACGGAAGATTGCAAGTGACTTTGTTTACGCTACTATAGACGGATGCACAGCTACTTTGCATAGCGACTATATGTTGAACTTTATCGAGGCTCGGCTTGGTGGCCTCTCGGCCAGGTTGGAGGTTAGCAGTTTTCTGACCCCTATATGATCGCTGTTATCGTTTTTTTCTCTTTCCACCCCTTCCTATTGCTAATCTGAGGTTTCATGCTTTTACCGGACCTACAGAAGGATTGGAACTTTGCTTGCCGTTTTGGCGGCCGTGGTGGGCAGAGCCTTTGCGCTGCCTGGGTTGAGCGGTTGAGAAAGCCCGAGGGTCATGACCTTGAGAGATACTTTGCAGATGGGGTCTAGGAACTGGTATTTCTGTAAGTTTGGGGGGGGATTTGCCCTTGGGGGTAGAGTTTAAATTTGCACCTGGGTAGGGTAATGAATTAACGCATGTGAGCTGGCTGGCCGGTCTTTTTTCTGCTTGTGAGCGATAGGTAGCCTTTTTTTCCCTTTCTCTCGTCCCTCTCCAGAGCTGCTATCCAGTGAGGAGGGAGAAAGGGCGTAAAATTGCTTAGAAATAAAGCTAGCTAGTGATAGCACCTTCCGATAGTAAGGCGAAGCCATTGAATTCTCCTAGGTAATATCGTGAAAATACCTGATGGCTCCCCCAAGCCCAAAGCATTCCTGAGGGCTCTGTCTCCTGTGGCCTATGATGGCCGGCAATGCCCTAAGACGGCTATGATTGTGTCTGGGTGTGGACCCATAGGACGAGCCAGTAGTGTTTAGGGGAGTAACTGCCGATTACAGGAGCGCATGGACAGTAAAGGCAAAGGGTTGTATGGAGAATGGTACGAGTGACGTTCCATGAGATCACCTCTAGCTCCATCAGCCCCGAAAGCCAAACAAGCCGGCCAAATGAATATGCCGACGTACGAAATATTTTCATGATTAAATCGTAATTACCCCTTCTACTCAAAAAGGTAAACTTCTGGATTCAATCTGCTGCTTAAAGTGATGCTAACTGTTGCTATGTCTGACGCTCCAAGGAATCACTACTGGACAGCGGGGCAGCAATCACATCCCCGAATTCTATAATGAGAAGTCTTTATTAAGATGGGCAAAATATGAGAAACCCAAACCAAGTGGGTTCCAATCAGAATGAGCATTCTGAGTGACGGTGAAATAGAGTAGCATACCAGATAAGAATAATATCTTACTCCCTAGGTAAAAGGGAGGGCAGGGGAGGGTGGGTGATTAGCAGTGATCACCACATATCATAATACAGGATGCTTGGGACTATACTACCTCCAACCCTTAGTCTGTGTCTCAGAGGCCGCCTGGGCACCCCAAAATAATGACTATCGCCTATTGTCTGTCCCTTCCATTATAAGTGTTCGGGCTATTAATAGCCTAGCATTTCCTAAGCTCTTGTCACCGCGAGCAGGGGAGGCCTCAACTGTCTGCTTGGTCCATTTATCCTCCAAGGGTATCTTCTTCACACTCTTTCCTATATCCTCGGTTAATCCCACACAGAGATTCCTGAAACACTCTTGACCTATCTTAACTTCTGGTTCGTTAAGGCCATTTCAGCCTGTTATCTGAAGGGTGCCCCCAAAGCACACCCCCTATTGAATATACTCCATTATGCCGGAGGGCCATTGAGAATGAACTCTCTCATTTCGCAAAGCCTCTTGGCCCAGGGCTTCTTGGCCAGCGCGGTGGTGGGGTATCTCCCGGGCTGCTCACAAAGACAGTCAAGGGTTTGATCCTGACTACCTCACTCTCTGGTATGCGGTCCCCGGCGCTATACTTTGCATCACCCTTTGGTATCCCTAAATCTGTACTCATCCAAATTAAGGTAAAAGAGGGAATCCAAATCAAAGAGATGGTAGGGGTATAGCCCCATTCATATGAACCGAGATATATGGGCATTAAGTTAAAGGATAAGAAATGAAGGGCAAACCCACTATCAGCTAGAGCATAACTATACCAACATACTGGATAGGAATCCCAGTCGGGGGGCACTCTCCTATAGGCCACCAAGAGTAAGAGAGAAGTAACAAGACAATTCCTTAGCCAATGCTCCATCAATCCCGTAGGCATAAGCTAGGGTGAGGGGTCAGGGGATGATAAATACACTCGTAGGAAAAAGCTAGTTTTTAAACACTGACAGCCCGGAAAAACCAAGGGAAAAACCCCGCCAGTTGGGTAGAGGGGGCAGTGAAGTTGCTGCCTGCATAATACGGGAAGATTCCCTTCAGAGAGGCTGGGTTATTATAGCCGGGGATCGCCCGCATTGGGCTTTAGGGATGGTAGTGAGGAAGTAGTGAAGCTACTACTACTGCTACCCGAGCGTCCCACAGACTCCTCCTCCTCTGGGTTTGGCCTAGGAGCGGTATGTTTTCCTTGACTTCCTCTAGAACGAAGGGTTAGGCACCCTTTTCGCGACAAAGTCATAGAGTTTATCATGCTTAACTTCATTCTTTCCTCTGGTTCTTGTTCGACTTATAAGCAAAATAGCGAGGGAAAAAAAAGGACCTAAGATGTTTACATCTCCCCCATCATCTGTGATAACCCCACCCCCTTCCACCCTCCGGATATTTCCATCGTACTAGCGCGCAGTTATACTAACAGGATATGATATCTTTCACCTATTCCAAGAAATAAAATAAACTCTCGGATAGATTGAAACAAGAGTGACATATGGTGAATCGAGCCGGAGTGGGATGTTCACTAGACCTCTCAGATATCTATGCTTGTTCTGAAGGTTCGGCATAGCTCCATCGCCGAAGCAGTACAGCGCCATGCACAAAATCGCACTCATTTAGTTCCCTTTTTAAGGAGAGGGAGGATTGAAGTTTCCCAGCGACCTGTTAGGTCGCGGATGATATCATGTTATGGAGACTCCAGTAAGCGTGAGTACTCATTTTTTTTCAAACATTCATGCAGCGATAGATACAAAGCGAGAATTCCTTAGGCCTAAGTATTCCACCCGGTCACTCCCATTTTCTCTAGATTTCCACCCTTTGATGCCCTACGATTGACACCAAATAGCAGACTCAAAATAGATAGAGAGTGGTCCTGAATGACTAGTATGGCTCGAGCAATGCAGTTCCATATCCTACCGTAGAGCAGCGACGAGTATAGAAACTACACCCATCTAAAATTATAGAGAATCCCTCACTAAGGAGGCATCCAAGGTGCGAAAAAAAAAAGACCTCCATTTAAATCTACCAACAACTTGGGAGATACGCTCTCCCTCCCATTAAAATCCCGAATCTAGCGTTCAGTGGGATAAGTATTAGTTCCAAGTTGACATTTCATGAAATACCTAGCTGGCGCAGTGGTTAACATCTCAGTTAACTCCTGTCGCACTTAGCGGGAGCCCAGGAGTTCAATCCACGCTCATAATGAGTTATTATTGAACGATCCGTCATGTAGGGCAGGAAAACTGAGAATTCCTCAAGTCCTGCCCTATGGGAACTGGGAGATTGGAGAACCTAGGGTTTAATCAATCCTGCTACGAGGTGGTAGAATCCGACTCTAGACCTTAACAAGGTTGGCGATCGGCGGGGTAGCAGAAAGGAATGAATAATTTCTTTTTATCTCCACTGTCTTAGAAAAGGTTCTGTAGGACATGAAAGCGAGAGATGTTTTAGCTATATATTCCTATTCTGGGAGGCTACTCCCTCCGTAATCATTGCCTTGTAAACATCTTCCCCCTCTTTCTTCAGCAAGTGAGGGATACAATACAGTATCTATTGAAAGGCATAAGTTTGGCAGAAGACGGACACATACAGCCAGGATAAATACATGATGTTGATATAAGATCCGTATTGCACTTTATGGTGCGTGGACAAAATTAACCGCGCACCGATGATTGATAGAAACCCGACACCCTCATCTACTTTCCAGATGTACTGCAGGATAGGCGAGTTGAATTGGCTTACCTCGGGAATGTAATGCCGTGGGGGTGCAAGCCTGACGGGTAGCTGCTCCCAACTATATAGTTGAATAAATAATTGAATCATCACTCTACACTTTCAACACCACCTAAAGAAATTTCTCTGGATCAAATATTAGTTTCTAGTATGTGTTCCACTATGAGTTTATATTTTTGATTTGTTTTTTTTTAGTTTTCATGATATTGGGGTTGGTCGGGGAGCACCATTGTCATGGCCGGAGTTGTTCATGTTCGTTGATGCGCGGTTAATCTTGTCCACGGACAATACTAATTTGGCACCCCGGAATCTTGTTGCATTATAAGATAGATTAACCTTATACCGGTACCCACCCAGAGCATCCCAAGCAGCAGGTTCCCCCCCCAAAACTAAGAGAAACCTGATGGTCTTATATCGCAAGATAGCAGACCTTTAAAGGAATTGGGTTTTTTAAGTTATCACTTAGTCATACACTGTCGGACCTGTCGATGGCTTCTATTAGTTTAGTGTGTCGTGGGCAGGATGGCGTAAGCGGTTATGTGATCACAAAGCGGGTGGTTGATATGGAGGTTTTAGACTGAGAGAAGAACAACCTCCGGGAGTGAGAGCATCGTGGGATTTTTTTTCTTTATAGAGAACCGTCCTGTGACTTTCCATCCCTTCGTGTTTCCTTCATCAAGCAAGTCAAGTTAACACAGCTCTCTTGTCTTAACTCTTTCACATTCGTCCAGATCTTTCGTTTCTATCTATTTCTCACTTCTTTATCATCCGTTCTGGACCGCCAGTTGTCAAAATAGACAGCTCCCGTAAAAGAACGCCTTGCCGGGAGAACCCGCAACAACACTTTAAACCAAAAACCAAACCCTTCGAATAGTAGCCTCGTTGTATCATAGCTATCAGGTTAGTTACCGTAGTATAACAGGTTACAAGCTCAAACTCAAACCACAACCCGGCACAACTGCTTAATTAATTAATGACGGATCCTTACTATAGTGAGATGATAAGCTCCTCTTACCCTCCTGCACTATACACAACAGTACACGGAGTGGATATACTCCTTTCAGAGTGGTGAGTATATAGATCGCCTTCATGAGGTCAGACTTCACTTGCTCGCTGGCTCGTGGCTTATCCAACATCATGCCCTCATCACAATGCCCTGCACTCTACTGCAGCTTACTACTAATACCCCGCAAATAAATCACCAAGACAAAAACATTTCTTGGAGCCTGCTTTTACTGTTAGCCCTTATAATATATACTTTCAGCCAAGCCGTGTGGTTCACTGTGGATTCAGGTACAAAAAATGATACCATAAAAACTTGGTAGATCCATTATCTGAGATCTCAATTGCACCACTGCACCAAACCACAACCGGTTTAGCAGAACAGGTCAACAAAATGACAATACCAGTTAATAAGATCCAACAAACCCAGCCCCACCAAGCTATAGGGGAATTCCTTCCCGGGGTGTTTCGTCCCGGATTGTGAATACCAAGGGAGTGATTGCGGAACCTTTTATCCGAACAATGAAACCACTATCGCTAGAGCATGCCGAGTAGCCATCTGAGGACCCCCACACACCGCTCTCCTACTACTCCTACTCCTAGCTTTCCCACAAATCCACCTTTGCTGCCAGCGCTGCTACCTCTCACACTGACACTGCGGAGGACCGCATTCTTCCACTCCCTCACATCAGCGGGATAAATCCTTCAGCCATTGCCTATGTATACTGCTTCTTCAGCGCTTTGCGTGTTATTTTCTCTTGTGTCGTTTCGAGCGTGTATTCCGTCACCACCACAGCGGCGAGACCGATTGCCGAGAGGAGTGTCACGGCGAAAGTAGTCTATTTTAAGGCTAAGGTAATATTTCTGAGATATACGTTTATGGCGGTTGGGCCGAGTTGGTTAACGAGTGTTGCTACCGCGGTTCTGTAATTCTGATCGGCCAGATTGCGAGAAGTGGGGCTGGGGAGGAAGAGGGGGGGAACTCACGAAGGTTCTGCAACTATCCCACCTAGCAGCATCACTGCAGCCAACACTGCCGCTCTAGCAGTAGCCTTCTTGAACACAGGGCACATAAAGACAACCGGCACGCAGGGAAACAGCAGTAGCAATCCACCCAACTCTCAACGCCACCAGACTCGCCTAGATGGGTGCGCGGAAGCTAACACTCTTGGGGTAGATGTCCCCCACAGTAACCGGTTGAAAGGAATCGCCGCCGACTTCCCTCGCGGAGAGATTCAGGGCGCTAGCGCCGCTAGCAATTGGGTTCATAAAGTATCACTCGGAGAGGATAAGGATAATAACACAACTTGCGGTGCCAAACCCAGCCCCTGCAAACAAGAGCCCCTTAACCACACTTTCTCTAGCCAAGCCTGCACTCTGATCCGCACGGCAGTCTAGTATATCATAACACCGCACTGATTCCAAACCTGATTCATATTATATAACCCCATACCGAAAAGAAAAATGAAAAGAAGGAAAGAGGGAAAGAGAGAAGTTATTCATCTCACTATTCCTCATACCTTCAGTTCATATAGTGGATGAAATCGTACGGCGCGGTGGGTCCCCAACCTATATCAAGATATCCCAGTATGTGGGTTGAAAGACCCCCTCCCGTTTTTCCTTGATATGTTCTCGGCTATTAGGAAAGAACTCAGCTAGGATGTTGGCCCAAGCTCACTCTTTTCCCCAAATGTAGGGATTAGCAATCCATGTTCTGTGCCGCGGACGTGAGTTACATCTTAAGTAACGCCTTCTGGATGCTTACTCTCGATGAGGGGTTGAGAGCACGAGAGCACGAGAGCACGAGAGGCCTTATCCGGATATGGTCAAACAAGGACACATACCGGTACCCAACAGGAAGACTCAATAATGGATAACAGAACCTTTTATTCCTCTAAAAATACACCGCCAAACAACCAGGACAAAAGCTTATATCTCGTGGGGAGACTTTTTGGGACAAACCCCCATTCTTAAAGCATATACGGCGGGGGGGGGGAGCTCATCCGGGCGCTCCCACTGAATTTATCACAATTCGTGCCTCAAAAAAACCAACCCATTCTCCAATCTCCTTCCATCCCCCAAACAATCATTTCCTCCGCGCCAGGAGTTCCAACAAACCCCTCTAGAATACCTTTCCGAATAGATATATCATAGTTGAGTTATCACTAGAATATCCAGGCTAACAGAACTAGATCGATGAAGACACTGCCGAGAACTGCATTCGTTACACTGGTGACGCACACGAGGCTCTCACTTGGCAAGATTTCCCAGAATACTTCTTCTCGAGCTTCAGTCCTCTTCCCTCCATCCTTGTCCTGCAGCTCGAGACCCCGCTCCAAACAGTCCTGCGCCTCCTGACGCTTGCCTCCGGCGCTAATATCGAAACCATTTTAAATCCCGCCCCGGCAATGCACATTCCCCTCCAGTTCTATTCCAAAATCGACCATCTAATCCTCAATGAATCCGAAGCTTCGTACCTCACCGGGGAGGAAGTCACCTTTCTCTGCGACGATGCCGGGATTCAGTCAACGATCAAGCGTTTCCTTGAGCGCGGCGTTAGGCGGAGTGTGGTCATCACCATGAGTGCCCGCGGGTGCTACTTCAAGAACTCGGATCACTAGGAAGGTTGGATTAGGCTTGATTTTCGGGCGCAGGACGTGGTGGACACTGCCGGTGCTGGGGATACGTTTGTTAGCGCATTTTCAGTTGCGTGTGAGGAAGGGAATGGCATTGGGGTTTGTATGAATTTTGCCACAAGGGCGGTGTCGATTAATGTTCGGAGGATGGGGGCTCAGGCAGGGACCCCATAGAGAGGGTCGAGGTGTAGTAGAGATGGAAATTTGGGTGGGGACTAAGGTGTAGTGATGATGATACCATGGGTTCTAAATCAAAAGAGTTCCGTAGCCTAACACTGCGTTCTAAAAAGGGAAAATTGGGTTAGGAGGTGGAACAAAACCAGTGCCTAGAAACAGGTTAAGGGATAATAACCCCTAGTGATACAGTATATTATAGCCAAAGATTGTGCACTAGACCGAAAACCCGACAAGCCACACCTTCATTTCATACTGCAACTCCCACCTCTTTTGCTTCCAACGATAAAAACCCACCAGCTCGGCCCTTGAAGTCCACCCGGCGCGCAATTGCCGTTGGGTCTTCTGGGAGATCGTACCATTTTACGATCTCATGCTTTACGTGGTAGACAAACTGGGATCTTACCCTCGAGTGTTTTTGGCGTATCTGGAAATGTTAGTACTAGTCCAGACGTGAGACTGGAGCTACCTAAGCATCACTGCTTCAATATCTACCACCAACAGATCCACCATCTCCTATCACCCTCGAATCACCTAGATCCAGGGGGAAACGCTCGACCAAGGATTCGTATTTTCGAAACTTGGTATAGTCCAGTGTGAGCGGGGCGATCTCATAAGGCCTGCTTAGCAGGATCATGTTTCCTTCTCTCAATTTACTTGTATGCGTGCATATGGGATGGGGGGGGGGGTGTCACCATGTTATTTTAACGACCCGAGATATTCTCTCTTATTCAAGGTAATGCGGTGTTGCCATTGGCTACTTGGTGGGGTGGTGGTAGTGGTGGTTGCATGGGAGGGCGCACTGAGATTAGCTTAGCCAATATAACCTTCAGCAGTACAATCACGAATGATTGTAGCTGCGGCAATGCAGCTCTCTACGGCAAAATACCGTATTAATTATGGATACCAGGAAGCAAAAATATAGACAGGACAAGAGTTTAGAGGTTAAATGAACACAAAGCTCTTCTACTGACTGCAACCGCGTCTCCTCCCACCGTCTGTACCTTTCTTGGACCTCCTTCCTCCCATCCAAGATCCCTTCATCAACATCCGATCGCCCTTAGAATTTCAGAAAATTTTCTTACCCGTCCCAAATACTTCATCGCCAACGTAGGTCCCACCCTCCCAGAAAATAAATATCCTGCCTCCTTGATGCTTGCCGAGACCCCACCGCCAACTTCTCTTGAAAGAGCATGACCATCATCCCCCTCATTCCACCGACGCTTTACGGTAAACTTCTTACCTACATCAGAAGAGGGGGAATGGTGGCATAAGGGAAAATTATTATTTGATTGATAATTCTCTTTCTCCCCTCCTTTCTCTCCAACACCCGCGGGGGCGGTGGAAGCGACGGGGTAGAGGCAGCAATGTGAACCGCCCTATCCAAGATGGATCCTAAATTCTCACCACCCTTTCCTCCCAACATTGCATCTCCATTTCCGCCCATTCGGCCACTCTTGCAGTATTAATAGCAGAAGACAGTTGTAACGGGTTCGTAACCAATTCAAAAGAAAAGAGAGGCTTTGAAGGATTGTATACCTAATATAAGACACCTACACTTAACATTATTAATAGCAGTCCACCTCGGGGACCACTTTTTGGCCGGTGATTCAACTGTCTAGTACGGCGGGAGTGAGAGAACAGCATAGGTCCCTCCTAGGCTTTGTTGGAAAGTCGCAGGAGCAAGGTGTCGTCTGCTAGCAATGTGAACCACTCGTTCTGTTTAACAGTAATAACATCAGCAGAGTAACGAAAGGCATATTCCGGTTACTGGGAAACGGCCAGATTTCCTTTCCAAAATTTCCTCAAGTGCACAACAAGCATTTGAACAGGTGGGGGGGGCTGCTGCCGCTGCAGCTCCTGTAGAAAGTTCAACCACCTGGTTTGAAGGGCAACATTCCAATTGATTCCCGAAAACTCTCCAATGGAGCATAAAGCAAAAGGAAACAGTGATCGAGCAAACCTTTTAACCTAGGCTCCCCGAAGACCAGGCTCTGCAACCGCATAAAGCTCAAGGAATTCCGCACCAATCCTCGTTGTCCTCCATCATCCCGGTGCTATTCCCACCACCTGGCGAGGTAGGGAACGGTTCGTTCTCTCATTTTTATCCTATCATTATGGGCTTTGTTTGTTGGCCTGTTTCAGATCGCCAAGGCACGATAGGTGTGTCACATCTGCCGTCTCCACCGCTACCGCCTCTGGAATTACCATTAGTGGTGCCCAGCGGGAAGTCGGAGGTTTGTATTGTGATATCGGGGTGTGACATTGTCGGCCAGATCGCCAGAGTATGGAAGGCTCCGATCAGAATAATGACAGATATAGTAAGGTTGAGCTGCCCGAATCGTCGCATCTATCGGGGAGGACCGCTGTCAGAGTAAGGGCACTTGGTATGCTGGTGGAGAGGGTTGCATAATAGCTCCTTAGTGGATGGCCCTACCGTATTAACCTACAAGAAAGTGTGAGTCCTAGCCTCTTCTATGGTACGAGCGCGGCCGATAAGTTTAGCAAGCAAAACTTTACGCTGAATTTTTCTTATCTGACCCACGTGACTGTTATACTTGTATTTATCGGCCGCACTCATCGAAGCAAAAAGCTTGTCCTAAACCCGGCGACAGGACAATGACGCGGAGGCTTGGCGCAAAATTGAGCCCGTCTCCCAGAAGTGACCACCTCTCATTTTACCACAAACAACTAACCCCTCAACCATCAACCACCTGACATAGGCGCGACTTGGTATTTCTTTGGCCTTTCCCTTCAAATATTTATCCCAGGCAAAGGTGGGTACCGGTAGTCCAGAAGAGATGAAGGTGAATGCAAAAGATGCCTTTGAAAAGGCCTTAGAGGAGGAAGAACTCGCCGTCACAGTAGTCAGGGACGAACAATACGTCGGTAATGCCCGCGGTCTTGGCCTTGCCGGTGTTGGTACGGAGATCGCTTCACTTAAGGGACAGGTCGGTTTGTTGCAAGGAAAAGTCAAAGGACTCGAGGGTAAAGTACGTGGACTGGAGGACCATGTCGGGGTCCTGAAAAATATTGCCCAAGATTATCGGCGTGTCCGGCATCGATTCATAAGTACTTTTAAGAGAGATAAATTGCACAACGCACGGCAGTTCGACCTCGATATCATCAACCGGGGCAGTGCAGTAGCACACGGGGGGCTTTCACAGATGCCCTATTGTACGACGGTCCGGATGGAAGACGAGATATCCCTGTTTTTAGAGCACTCTACGGATTACACCCTTCTGATGTCGCAAGGATCAGTGAGTATCCCCTATTCTCTCATATTATCATTAGAAAAAGTTCTGTCAGTTGAGTTCAACTCAGAGCAAGTAAAGAGAGCGTGGGGTCCAATTTTAAAACCGGGACATGGCGAGCGGTGGCTTGAAATCGCCTCCACGCTCCCTCTCTACTTACTCTAAGTTGAATTCAACTGACAGGACTTTTTCTAATGATAATATCTCAACTTCAGTATCAAAGCTAACTTCTCGAGCCCATGCCGAAACTCTGAACATCCTGAACACCCACGCCACTGTACGAGCAAAAACCGAAAAAACCGGAACCAACGAATTCTATACTAGATTCGCTGAGTTCATCTACGCTTTCGAAGAGAACAGCCAACAGGTCAACTACCTAACCGGAGACCCAAACGCCACCCGAACCGCATACGACTTGGCACTGAATTGTAAACTATATAACGAAGATGAAGGTAATACTATGATTCAAAGTATTCCATGAGGGTGATACTAATATTCAGGTAGATTGATAAACGGAATAGCATTAATACTGGCTTCGGGAGCAGAGTGGGTGTTCCGTAGGGCCTAAGAAGGAAAAAAAAAAAGAAAGAAAAAAAAAAACCTGTCTTGCTATCAGACCCGGCTGATATCCAGACGGATTGGGAAGAGAATGAGCGAGGGGTTAGTTATTGCTTTGGCACGAAGGTTATCTTGGAATTTCTGGCGCGTCATGACTTTGATTTACTATGCCGAGCGCATATGGTTGTGGAGGACGGGTACGAGTTTTTCAACGATAGAACCCTGGTGACAGTCTTTTCGGCGCCGAACGTAACTTGAATTCTTGGCCGGTATCTAGAGTCGCTAGGGGGCTGACTGAGTGGATTATACAGTATTGTGGGGAATTCGATAACTGGGGGGCTGTGATGTCCGTTTCGGGTGAGCTCTTATACAGCTTTGAGTTACTGAGTTACTCAAGCCTCTAGATTCTGCAGCATTGAAGCAGCAGATGGAGAAAGGCAGGGGCGAGAGAGCATCGTTGATGTACCAGAGTCCGGTGAGTTGAACTCTAGTTTCAGAATTCACTATATTTGATAGGTACTGATTATATTCGCCGGAAAATTGCAGCCTACAAGCATAGCTGCCCAGAGCCTCTAAGCTTGAGGACCGGGTTCCCCACTCTTTTCACATTTTTTGTTCCGTGGCTGGACTCTGACTATAGCATGTTACGATTCACCTGAATTTCCAAAACGAGAGAAGAGGTCCTTTACGAATGTACACGTACATGATTCTCTGGAGATGCGGGGGACTGTTTATGAGGATGGGTGGGAAAAAGTAAAGCGCGCTAGCAAACCGATGGAAGTTAATTTTACGTTTTCATTTTACTCTTCTTTTTCACTCAAAAAAAATTCCTTCCCCCCCCCCCGATTTCATGATTCATCTGTTTTTTTGTATTATATTTTCCACAGAAATCAACAAGGATCGGACATCGATCTCAACCCACTTTTGCTCTACAGTCGCGATACAATACTGGTATGATATTAACGCTATTAAAATGGAAGGAACAATCATTTTTTACCTCCTCAATTTCTATAACCGCCACTTTTGCAACGGTCGGAATGGAACAGGGTTTTCGAACTCGCACTCGGCACCTTAAATCAGGCGTAAAACGGACATGGGCTACATTCCAACCTACATACCGGTACCACGAGCTTGAGGAGCATAGGAGCATATTGGTAGCGGGGTTGAGGCTGATGAGAACAGTTGCTAATAATGGACATTGAGCGATACAGGCACCGGTACTCTGTAGAATGGCTGTTTCGTGTCACCGTACGTTTCGACCCGCCCTGTGGCAGGCACTATACGCTAAGTTAGGTACAAGTATCGAGTGCAGTTGCTCTTGTGCTACAGGAGCGGCATGCGAACGGGTGGGTGGGTGGGGGGAACATAAGGTACCGGTAAGGTATGATACAAGTACTCGAGTAAAGCTTCCTGCCAGACAGATCCAAGCATCAGAACATCATTAGCCGATAGCCCAACACCAGATGTCAAGGAACGGTTACCAGAAGTGGAAATAAGACCGTAAGGCGAACCAACTCGCTCTCACCCAACCAAACCGAGACCAAAAGGGGCCTTACCCAAAGTGCGCCTCAGGGAGACAGCTATGTAGCAGAATCAGCCACGAACGAGGCTAGCATAGGAAGTTGTCCACTCATGGTGTGGCACTATGCACGCCTCACTTGTGTCGACTCAACTTACTACTCGAGCACAGTCGCTTCGCGGGTGGCTCCGGGCGCCCCCCAGCCACGTCCTAACAATACGATTGTTGTCCACTCCAACAAGCGGAAAACAACCAGCAGAGAAAGTGTGACAAGTGGTGGTGGTTGTGCTGGTGGCCTCGCATGGTGACAACGGACAACAACAACAACCCAGTAACCCAGTAACCCAGCAACCCAGCAACCCAGCAACACCACTTCATACGGTCAATCACCAAATCAACACCTCATCCCCTACTACTACTTTCCCCCTCCTAAGCCTCGCTCATCTCCCTCGACCCACTCACTTACACCATATTACTTCTCACGCCCCTAAGCCTCGAATCCGCCAACCGGCGGACCAATCCCCTCCTCTCCTCTCCCCGCTCCGAGATCCTAATCGAGTGATATTCCATGTCTGCCAAGCCATCCATCAGTATCTGGTAATTTCAGCCTTACGCAGTCGCCCGACGGCTGTGCAGGTGGTGGTGGTTGCAACCCACACACACACACACAGCTTCCAGGGGTTTTTGTGGGACCCATCTGTTGGATATGGGATGGGATGGTATATAGTAAGCCTTATTATGATGCACGGGACTTTTTAAGCCGCAAGAAGTGGATTTATGGGTGAGTGACTGGTGAGTGAGTGAGTAAGTGATGGGGCGTAGTCGGGGAGTGTGATCGGGGTGGTTTAGTGGGTTGGTGGGAGGGAATTGGGAGGGAAGAGGAGGAGGAGGATGGATGGATTAGGGGCATTGGGAGAAGGGGGGGGGGAGGGTGGAGGAGGAGATGAGCTGGTGGATAGATTGGTATCGTTGATTGCAAGCTTGATAGAAGAAGGCACGTAACGGAAACATCGCGGGACGGAACAAAACAATATAGGAAAGATGGAATAGAATAGAATAGAGTAAAACAGACAGGACAATAAACGAAAATCGGGCAACAAAATAAATAAATAATAATGAAACCAGTTCATCCCCCACCGTGATCGTTCTTCACTTTTGTTTCCGCCCATCGAGCGGTCCGTCCCTCCTTGCGTCCCCTCAATCCCTCCCGTCCTACCACCACCACTACCCCCCTCCTCCAACCTCTCCTTCCACCCCGCCATTTCCCAAATCCAAAAAGACAGCACAAAACACGAGATACGTAAACGTAGAAATACAGCATTTCGCCATACCGACCGACCCAAGTCTCCAAAAAGGGTGGTCATAAATCTTCCTCGAGAAGGTGTAGCAATCACCTAGCTAGCTAGCCAGCTTTTTCTTTCTTTCTTTCTCTCGGCAAGCCATGACAGTGACAAACTGGTTGTTTCCGAAACGAAGCCAATGCAGAGCAATCGTTGCTCGATGCATTCTCGAGGAGATGGATGAGGGGGGGGGGGGAAACATCATTCCATAGTAGAGTTGAGTAGAGATCTTTTTTTTTTGTTTGAAAAAGGTTTAGTTTTTTTTTTGGTGGGGTTGTTAAGTGTTCGATGAGCCCTGATAGATGGATAAGAAAATACGTTAGATAATGTTTTAGAAGGAGTTGGGGGTGGGAGGAGAAGGGGGAGAAGGAGGAGGGGAGAAACATACGTAGTAAGAGTAAAACATTCCCGAACTCACTGGAGGAAGGTCTGGCGTGGGCAAACGTGGAGGAGTCGGCCTTGGAGGAGGCAACGGAGCAGAAGACTGAGGCATGTTTTGGAAAGATGGATTGTTCTTTACTGTCTCTGCGCTTTATGTTTCGAGTTTCCGCGATGATATTCGAGTTTTTCTTCGCTTGGTTGTTCTTTGGTTCGTTCGCTCGCTCGTTCGTCTGGTCTTAAATGTGGTTGTAGAAGTAGTAGCAATGAGTAATGATGGTAACAGCGACAAGCTCGTCCAGTTTTTTGAGGAAACGAAAAACAAACTAAAAAAGCCCTCCGTCAAAAAGAACGGCTAGTCATCTTTATATATGCCCTTCCTCTGTCTACAAGTTACTTTGCTTTCACTTACGTCGCCTGCACTCACTCACTCACTTACTCATCTAATAATCCGCAGCGCAGCGAACATTGCCCTAGGCGCAACCGTAATCTAGGCCCCTCCCCATCATCTCTTCCACACACACACACACCCACACACTCCGCGCCTCCCATTGCCATAGTTCCTGCGTTTGCCTGTTGTAGATCACCCCCCCCTCCCCCTCCCCCGAAAGCAGGGTTTGTGCGTGCGTGTGTGTGGACGGCGGGCACTTTTGGGCGGACGACAGAAAAAACTAAAACCCTTCACTTGCTTGCGCACAATGTGCGAATCATGGTGGGCCTTGGCCAGGCTGGGGTTCTCATTTGTTCTAGTTTTGGGTTTTGGGTCGAGATTTTGGTTAGGTGTGGGTTGGCAGTTGTGGTATTGGTTGGGTTTGGGTGTTTAGTCAGCTGGATCTACTTATAAAGCGGTAGAGGAGGGAGGAGGAGGGCCTTAAGGGAGAAGGGAGGGGGGGTCGCGGGTCCTCGGTTGATGAGGGCAGTGTGCCGCATGGGATGAAGAAGGGCGGCGGGCCCTTGTTCACGGGGTTTGGCTCAGCATAGGGTAGATGCTCGTCGCAGGCAAAAAGGTGCCCCAAAAAAACAGGGATTCACAAAATTTATGGCTTGCTGTAGGAATCCGTGCGTATCTGATATTCCCATACAATTCCACAACCCCCTGCTCTCTGGCATGTCTTCCAAGCTACGAGCGGTGGTGCTGAAGTACTCGGGCGCCAGCACTTGTAGCATGTCCTACTTGTATTTAGTTGGCGAGGGCGGAATCAACAAGGCTGTGGTGCGTTGGGTACTTGTAACTTGACTGAAAAACCAAGGAAGGGTCGATGGTCAATTTCAAGAAGCTACGGCGGGATGCTGGGTAATCGCACTCTAGAACCCTTTCCAGCGTAAGAAAGTGTGCACGACGCGATGACAGCAATAGTTAGAATATCTACTCTTCTCTTCTCTTCCCTTCCCTACTCTGCTCTACTGAACTCAACTAATTCGAACGAACGCGCGTCCTCGACCGTTCCAGAATCAAACAGAAGACAATAGGAATAATACGTATCATACACTCACTCGTCCACAAAGGACAACGCATAGCGAGTACGAATCCCATATTTGCACCTTTATCGAAGCCGCATTGACAAGCAATTTAAGCAAAAATAAAAATCAAAACCTTCTTTTTTTTCACAAACATCGTCCCCCTTACGGTGCAGAAGTTTCTTGAAAAGTGCCGTTCTGTGAGCACTGCCATCCAAGATGTGGAAATAGTCTCAAAAGTCACGCCTACCAATCAGGACCCCCTTGCCGTAGCGTAATAATAATAAGCGAATTTCATCACCTTCCTTGATTCGAAACCCTTAAATCACCGCAACTGCTCTGTGTATGACCTAGCCCAGTCATTTCTCACGCCAAGTCGAGGTAGACCGCATGACGTTTACCAAAAACCCACAAGAACGCCTGACCTTAGCAGCTTACAAGCGGAAAAAAGCTTTCACTCCGATGCGTCGTAGCTCGAGGGGGAGAATAAGGGGAAAAAGAAAAAGTGGCTTTTGGACCCTTCCTCATGCAACAACACTTCAGCTCCAGCGGGCTCTAGCCCGGATCGTCGCCTCAAGCGTACCTGCATTTTCGCCCATCATGCTGATATCTGCTCCTAAGGTTGCTCATCCCGAGCCAACAGGAGATTACCGTGACGGGGCTGATGCTGGTCGGGGTTAACTTACCGTTTATCCGCCTCACACCAACCGGTATTGTATGTGATGACGGGGGGGAAGAAGGAAAAAAAGCAACGGACAGAGCATCATCCTCCTGTATGTTACGGTAAGCTATCGGAGAACCGGGGAGAACCGGGGCGAGTCCGGTGCAGAGGAAGCGTTGGCCGGAGGGCGAGTGAATATTCCGGATAGTTTATTCCCCCGACCCCACGCCTTGATATAGCAACAGTTCCGGTTTTGGCAAAAGTGGGAATGTTTGTCTTGTGCACGGGATTTGGTTTGGCTACAGTCTTCAATGGAATGGGGGGGGCATGACGAAAGCTGGCGGTTGAGAAGAAAAGTCCCTGTTAATCACCCGTCTCCCGCAGTGTTCCCCTGTCAGAGACGACTCCGTACAGGGCGGCACCCCGGGTTAACTGGACTACGGCGCGCCTTGTTGGAAATGATTAGGGATGTTTGCGAGTATAGGAGGTACCCAATTGGATAATCTCGCTATCGTCGGCCCTGCCCTCCCCGAGGAAGGATAACCACGTCGCCGCCGGCCAACCGCTGCCCAAGTGCGCGATCCGACTCGAAACAGCCGCCCCAACAGCGGACATGCGCGGCCACCATGACGCAATGACAATAACAATGATCTGCAAGCACCGTACTCGAGTACGGTACTGGTACCACCACCACCCCCACCCCCACACCACACACCACTCAAGACAACTAATCCAACCTAACCGATGCCCAAGAGATGATCAGCACAAGTTCCCTTCGCACCCGAAAAGATGGCAGATTTCCATGCTCTTTTTACTTTCCCACTTTTCCCCTTTGGGAAATGGGTAGGATGCCTGACATTGCGAGCACCATAACCTATGATAGAGGACCACAACCTCCCGCTGGTCGCCAATGTGATTCACTCCGGAACTGTCAGTTTCGTTAGGCGTGCCCTATACATAGGAGGGGCGAACAGCCCCACAGGAATTGTATGTTTTACCACTGGGTTTTTGGTGTATCCTTCGCTGCTCCCCCTGCCGCGCTATATGTTAAAGATAGCGGCTTACTGGGATATTGCAGGATATTTGAGCGAACGAATGATATTACGAGATGGGGTAAGGTACGGGTGGGGTTTATTTTTATTCTTTTTTATTCTTTATTCTTTTTTATTTTTATATACTCGAGTACGGGAGTGGAGGGAAACGGAGACCCCCTCCACAACCCAACCGATGATCTAGAACCGAGAAAAAAAAGAAAGGAAGGAAGGGAGAAAACAGGAGGGCAAGGAGGGGGAGGCTGGTGATAGCTACTCGAGTACCGTACTGGTACTCGAGTACAGTTCAGTAACCGAGCGCAGCACTGTACCACCGGTTCGACCCTCCGGAGTTGCCGTCGACATTCCCGAGTCCCAGGGGACTACTCGAGTAGACTAAACTCGCCTGACTACGCAGCAATAATGAATTTTTTTTTAAAAAAAGTGGGAAGTACTGTACAATTATGATACCATACCCTGGATATCAGAAGTGCCTCGCAGGATTCAATAGCTCAAAATACAAGTTTTTTTTGTTTCTTTCTTTTTTTGTCGTGAGTGTTAAAGAAACCACCTCCATACGATACCGTAACGGAAGAAGAAAAAAAAGAAAAGCACTCACGGGACTTTCGAAGGAAAGATGGAAAGAAGGAAAGGTGAGAAAAAAAAGTGACAACAAAAAAACAAAAAAAATAAAAATAAAATAAAAAAAACAAAAAAAACAAAAACAAAAACATGAAACCGGGTTTTCCCATAGTCTAGCTATGATGCTGCTATCGTGAGCTGAATTTACTTGGCAATCCCACATCTACCATTCCACACTGCATTACTGTAAACGACAAAGGAACCCTTAGCAGATGTCATGATATGTAGGAAGAAGAATGATGGTGATTGTTATTGTTGCAGCCTAAACCCGACGAATTGGTTTTGCCCTCCTGCTACTCCACCCCGTGACCGACTATTATGAGTACCCGCGTAGATCTCCACCGCATGAAGAAACACACGCATTGCAAAATAAAAAAAATAAAAAAAATATCCGCTAAGTTAGAACTTATCTCGACTCAACCAACCTATTTACCCAGATCTAATTGTCAAAATATTAGGCACCATCCCAACAAATAACAAGGCCAGGAGAATTAAATAGCCTAATTTACATACAGATGATACGACACGACGCTAAACTAACTTACCTTGTTGAATTGAGAGCATCGCCTTGATCTTCCCCCCCCCTCCCTCCTACAGGTATCTTCAATATCGTACGAGCAAAAAAAAAAAGGTCCACCATCACACCGAAATCTCAACAAAAGCCTTCCAGCCGACATCCCTCCCTTCCTCCTCCTCATCCATACTGTGCGAGTACTTAGGCCCTCTCCAACTTACTACCACCAACCACGGAGCTCCAACCCCAAAACGGACATCACAACCCCCCCCCCACCCCCTTCCCACTGCGTGAGCGAACCCACAGAGTATGATACCGTAGATACGGTAATCCCAATCCGAGACGACCAGTCCAGCCAAGTCAAGTAAGCCAGCTGCGGGTAAGCCAAGCTGCCATAGCCAGGCTAACCGCCGAAGTGAAGTGAGTAATAATCTCGCTAAAATAAAGTTTCTTTCAAAGAGCGAGCGAGTGATGCTGCATGAATACCGCACACCTTTTTTCTCACTTGTGGCTGGGTTTTGATGTGTACCGTACGGTACTTACTGTATCATAATATCCTCTCACATACCGCCCGGCGTGAGAGTGGCTTGTAAGGATTTAAGTTAAGGCGCAAAGTGGGTCAGAAAAATATAATAATAATAATAATTGTTGTTGTTTGCCGAGTTTTGGAAAAACAAACTTGGTGGGATCTCTTTTTCCTTTTGCCCTGCCACTTTTATTATTTTATTTCTTTCTTTCACCCTGATCTGGGGAATTTTATTTTATTTTATCATACCATCAAGTTATGGTACTCTCCCTCGTGCTCTGTGCCTAAAATATACTCTAGATCTAAATATACTCGTACAAAATATAGCATAAGCCATCCTCCGGAATAACTCCATCTCGCACGCCCCCCCACCCATTAAAGTCGGAGGAAAATTATTCCGTAAGCCCGTCGAGCAGCAACCTGACGTAAGGTAAGCCCGGATTTACTTTTTTCCAGCTTGTTTGTGAACCTGTGATGAGATGTGGTTCCTGCAGCTGTTAGGTGTCTGAGGGGTTTGCTTTTTTTCTGGGAAGGCATTTGTGTCTGTCATGTGATAGTTTATTTTTCTTCTCTTTTCTCTCTCATGTTGGCCGATTCAATCACTTGTTGTTGTTGAAGAAAGGCCCGGTGTGGGCCGTTGGCAGATCTTTCTTGCTGCTGCTCAAGCTACTCCTATGGGAAAAAAGCAAAAAAATAAACCAAACCAAAGAAATCTACAATGACATTAATAGTGTCCAGACCGTTTCCCGCAGTGCACCTGCGCCGTTATGCCCCAGACAAAAAAAAATAAGAATAAAAAAGGGGTACATATAGCAATGGAGAAGGAGTTAAAGGAAATTATATGAGGTAGTCAGTTGACTGCGAGCGGAGCCCGGGCTGCCCCTTGGAGTTGCTCCGTTAAACTACGAATTCGCACTCGCTCTGCACGCCTCGTGAACATCATTCCGTCCCAGAGTCTTTGAAACCTATTCAAATCTAAGGCAGTACGATCAGCATGTGGATTGAGCAATTCATCCTAAGGTAGCTTACATTCGACATCCTTGAAGTTGAGGTGGATGTAGGAAAAGCTTTCAAAGTTATGTTCGTCGTCTGGGGAAATCTTGTCCTTGTCGAGCCTAAACCCGCCTTTGCAGTTTTCGCTGCCACGGATGGCTGCCTTGACAGCTTTAGGCGATCTCCAAAAACTACCCCCGTATTTTGTTGGCTCCAGCATCAATTTATGGTCATCACGTTTGAGCGTAATGTCGTCGGTTACTATTTTGAAATGTTAGCTGGCTCCATCGGAGAGCAGTGTAGTGGGGTTGCGAACAAAAGCAAGTAAGGAAAGAGCCCGAGCCCCCGAAATAGATCATCAAACGGGAACACGAGAGAACAAGCTTCGCACGTGTGGCTTGGGAGACTCCGGTCATACCGGAGGCTGCATCTGTGAAAAGTGCATCCGCTGGTGGGTTTTCGTGCCAGAGTTGGAGGCGGGCGTTGTGATAGGAGTGGGTACCATTCTCCGAGCTTCGCTTGAACTTTACCGAGGCAACGCGCTTCTCCCTGAGATCATATTTCTTGTTAGAACTAGTTCTAAAATCAGGGGTGGGAGATGAAAAGACTTACAAATCTTGGTAAACGCGCTCGCTTGTGAGTGCTCTCTGAAAGTCAAACATGGCTAAATACTACTATTAGCTGAGGGCGCTTGAAAATATCAGGGACGCAGATATAGGAGTCTCACACTTTGGTGTGTGGAATTTGTAGACATGGCCTATGCGGGCAGTGTCGCCTCCGACTGTGGAGCTTGTAGTTGGGGGGCCACTTCTAGGGCCACTTACGGGACCCGACGGTCTGGCGGTTCTCCGTAAGTAGATGGTCGGTTCATCCTCATAGGCGTAGTGCGGGACCATTTCAGTACCCCTTAGGGATACTGCTCTACGATTTAGCTGTGAATTATAGTAAGGGGCTGATAAACTTACCCTCTTGGGAATGGGCGCGGCGGGGACTATATTTGGTGTATATCCGGAAAAACCTTGTGGGCTGGTGCCAGAAAACCTTGACGGTGCCCCTTTGGAAGGGGCCGGAAACTTGTGAAGCCCACATGATTTCACTGGGTCAATTCGCGTGTTAGATCTTGCCCAGCGCATGGGGATGGGGATTACTTACGTCGCATTGAGAATAGTGCGCTCATCGAGCCCTTCATAACTCTCCGGGTCATCATCTGGGGGCTGGAGTGCAGTGGCGGGGTAGGAGGTAGGCGAGGCGGGGACTGGTCTCCTCGTTGCTATCGATTCCCCCGAGGCTTGTGCAGGGGTGGTTGAGGTTGGACAGGTCGGAGTGGAACTCTCTCTTCGGCCTGATGACCCAGTGGATGTGGTTGAGGTGCTTGGGGAGCGACCTTTGATGCGTCTGGGCTCGGGCTCGGTTGGACTTGCCAAGTTCTGCCCGCTCTCAGATGACCGCAGACTTGAAGCTCTACTACTACTGCTCGGAAGGCTAGGGGAATGCTGACTGGCCGGAGATCCAGAGAAATTTTCATGGGATGAATAGAAATCTGGCGGAGTTGTTGCGCGGGTATGGCAGCTTGATGCTTGTGAAGGCTTACGGGGTGTAGGGTCGTCGTAGTAGATTGGGCAACCGAACAAACCCTGTCTTGACGAGGCACGAGAAGAAAGCCGCGAAGCGGGCTCCACGAGAACAGGGACGATATCTTCGTCCCATATTTCGTAATCCTGTGGGCCAATGTTTCTGATGTTGGGCATCTCCCGGCCCCCAATTTTTCGGAATTGGTCTACGATCAACTGTCTATTGTCAGATGCGATATGATGATACACGAGTCACATTACTCACAACGACGAGAGTTTCTATGTTTCTTGTTATTTCTTCAGGTAGATCGTCTTCGGCCTCCCATTTTTTTATGACGTTCTCAACGATCCAACTACTTTTCATCAGCCCTAAATAGGCTTCTAGTGAGACTTCTGGGTTGTTGGGGTCTCCAAGATCTTTTTCCGCCTGGCAAAGCATACAATATTAACTTTTACGAAGCGAATGATAGTTGGTGACTCATACTGGGGCAATTACCTTGAAGTACCAATGCATTGCAGCGGTAATCCAATGCTCGATGGGTCTTTTCTTTGCACTCTCGCTCCAAGCGGATTGCTGTAGTGCCCTACTTATTGGGTTATCGGAGAGTTCAGTTGCCCCTGGAGGGGAATTCTGTCGCTGTGCTCCGTACCCCGAAGAGTCGATCTCAGTTGAGGTGAGTGAAAACCTGGTACTACATCTTTCGTCGCCGCCGCGATTCGCAGGGAACCCTCTCATACCGTTTGGAGGATACGGCGATGTTGGAGAGTGTGTGTTTGTCATATTAATCTCCGTGGATGACCGACGAGGGCCCATTTCTATAGCATTTTCATATCGGTCTCCCCTAATGGGAATGCTGTTTGTTCTGAAAATTTGCTGTTTATTTCGTGGCGTATCCTCGTTCGTGGCTGGAGGTGCTGGCATTATCCGAGGATTCCTGGGCGGTTCTGGGAGAAGGTATTGGGGGTGACCATCTTGGAGTCTTATATGAGCTCGGTCGGCAATCCGTGTAGGGTTATGGGAGGAGGAGGCAGTCGTTAGCTGTTGTGAAGCGACTACCAATAGAGCTTGCAGGACCTGATCAATGGTGTCGATACGAGTTTGGATGCTCGTAACCGCGCTCTGTACGTTTCGTTGGGATTCGCTGGGAGAGTTAGCTTCTATCGTATAAACCATGTATTGTCCTGCCAAACGGCGCAAGTATACTCACTATATGAGCGGGTTAAGCAGCAGATCTACTGCCCGAGTATGCATGGCGACCCTTGCCCTGAACTTGGCAACTTCTGCAGAGTTGACGCTGAATTTTATTTTCAGCCAGTATTGTTTCCCCGCATCCGGTTTTTGGAAATCATCATATCTTAGGAGAAATGTTCTCAGGTCCTTTAACGTCTCCCGAAAGTCACCGACCACTACTCTAACTGCTTCCAGTGCTCGATGTTCCTTTTCTGGGCCGCAGAAGGGATCTTGTGGTATAATCCCATCATTTGAGCAGAGATTCTGTAGGGCATCACCTAGGAGGAGAAGTTCCTTGCCGAGGGCTGCCCAATCTGCTGAAGCGTCATGGGCCTCGGAAAAACATGCCTTGTAGATTTGATGACAAAACTTCCCACAGGCGAGGATGTCCCCGACGCTGAATCCGAATCCTACGGACATGGCGAGACTCCACTTGATATTCTCGCCAGCTGGGAGTTAATATGGAGGACGAATTCCGTTGATAACCTTTAGTCGATGGTTGACAGCGGAACCGACCGAACCTAATAAGTTCGGGTGCTTTTTTTCTAATTTTTAATTTTCGATTTTTTTAACTTGGAGGAAAAATACAACTAGAGGTTGAATATCTAAAAGGGGCATCGGGAGATTTTCTTAGGGTGGGTTGAACCGGGAAGTTGAGAATTAGAGAAGGGAGGAATTGGGGGAGTTTGTAAACAGAGGCGAAAACGTGTCCTAGAGAATAAGATGGGATCTGCAGTGATGTGGGGTACCACAAGCAGCGTACCTTATCGTTCCCAGCCGATTGAGCCGGTGCCGTTGGGAGAAGGAGGGAGGTGAGGCCCCGTTGGCCTGCTGAGGACTGCGAACTATTACCTTCCTTTTTTTTTTTCTATATAAAAAAAATGGGAAAGAAAAAAAGGGTTCCAATAAGAAGAGGAGAGTGTCGGTTGGTAGATGGGTGCTGTAAGGTAGGATGGATTTGATTCTGGGACTAGGATTGTGTGGCAAGGAAAGGAACTTGCATGTGTTCGTTCTGTGACCGCACGAACCTTGCCTTATTCAATGTCTTTTCGGTTGATCTTGTTCGTGTCTGGGAGTATCAGAGGATAGCCGGGTGACTGGGGATGAGCATGGACATGAATAACTATGGCGAGAAGGGAGCGAAAGAGAGCTTGAAAGATTTCACAAGCGATAGTGGGATAGTGGAGCAAGAGAGCAGCAGAAGCCTGTGTGGGATAACAGTGGGAACCCGCCTTACCAGGGGAGAGGGAGGTGGTGTGTGATTGGGAGCGAGAGAAGGAAGTCGAAGGTAAAAGAAAAGAGGAAGGAGGAGGAGGACAGTCGTTGCGACTCTTCTACGGTATCCAGTGTGCTCGTAGAGTTCCAGATGTGGAAGATGGATGGGTGACTAATGAGATGTGCGAACGGCAGCCAGCCAGCAGTGCGCGAACGCACCTGGGCTCTGGCCAAGAAATAGATAGCGGTAACGTATGATAGGAGCGAGTAACCGGTAGAGTGTGGGAAAGGAGGTGGGGAAAAGGTACAAGTACAGTACTCGAGTACGGTACCGCAGTCTGATATGAGGAGGGAGGACAGGGTGGGTGAAATCCGCCTTGTCATCCCCCCACTGCAGCAAAGCTCGCTTGATTTTCCGTGTGTGACGGTGTGCAACCCCCCCTTCGCTTTTTGTTCCTTTTGCTTGTGGAGCGGAGGCAGAGCCGCTATGATATGGTAGGCGCAAGCAAGGTGTCGAATTTGAGGCTTCTGAACAGTGGCGCAGCATACGGTGCCCGTACTGAACACGTGCGGCGCTCCAGAGCTCGCATATACCGGTACAAGTAATACGGTAGGCTGCGATGGTGACTATTTACTTACTACCAGTACGAGTACTACTCGCATAAGTATTTGCAGCACCTGCCCTACTCAAGTACGGTATACGCCAACCACAGCTAAAAGGGCAACGAAATCTATCGCTTCTCGGGAGGCCTTACAGTATTTCACGGCAAAGTGAGCCCACGATAACGAGAATGCCCATATGAATGATCCCTGTTCTATAATAATTCTATGGGTGTTCTCGCGTAGCCGTGTTCTCGCCCCGCAGTGGGGGGGCATCAGTACTATTGATAGGCATTTGAGAGACAAGCTACTGAGTGATTGGGGGTACATGTACCTGACCTTTGGCCTGCCCAGGCGACCAAAAAATCAAGAGAATAGCGTAGGTCTCAGTCTGAAATTTTCGTAATCCATTTCCAGTTACAGTAAGAAAGGATGCTTTCCAGATCTTGTTATTCTCTTGGATAGACACTCAGTCCAAATACACAGTCCCGATTGATTGGCTCAAAGGCTAGGATTACTGAGACCCGACCAACCAGCAGCTAACTCTGTATTTGCACGGGGTGTTATTTGAGTGTTCCGAGATTGGAACCTTTTGGGCACAGCACAGCCATTGACGAAGGGATATGGTAATAAAAATTAAAAATCAAATGGGTTCGATCCCTTTTGGATGTCTTTTTTTTATATCTTGCTTTTGTTCCTCTTCGAGGCTCCTTTGTTTTTCTCGCTCGTGATTCCATTCAGCTCCAGCCATACCGGTACTGCGCTGGTGCTCGAGGACTCGTGCTGATGATCCAAGCCCCGGTACCAGGATCGGCCCCGCCTTTAGAAATTAGTGCCCATGTTTTGCTACCCGATATGACATAGCGCGGTTTACCCTACTGGAAATATGATACTGAATACCGGGACTTGCCTTTGGAATCTCTAGGAGCACAACCCCCCCTCTATCCCCGAGAGGAATAAAAAAGAAAAGAACCCAATATCTAATGTTACACATCGTCTGCTCGCTACAAGTACAAGGCTGATTGAGGCGGAGCGAGAGAGAATCACCTCCCGCGTGAAAATACAAGGCTATGCTGGCTCGGCATTGCCATGGATCGATATAATCCGTAGTAGGGCCTGTCGGTGGATTGCGTTTAGCTCAGGCTGCTAGAGAATACTTCTCTTTAGTATATCTTCTCAGAGATAGCAGAGTTCCGGTGCGAGCACAGTACGGTGATAGGATACTCAATACCCGACATCTCCTCCCTCACTTCTTTTCCTGGCACTTGCAACTCACATTTATCGCAAGTCCGATTACCTCATTATCCAGATATGTCCGGACACCTCGAGCACAGAGATCAAAATACCGGTAGCTTGGAGATTTCTTCTGCCGATGGCGACGATTCGTCTAGCTGTGCTCCCCCCAGACAGGTTTTTGGGGATTATGAGACGGAGTTCCCCACTGTCGGCGCGCCAGGGGCCGATGATCCGACAGTATACGATGTCCAGACCTTCGTAATTCCCGAAGGTGCGTATACAATAGGCGCGATGCGGCCCCGATGGTAAGGTTTTATAGGCGGAAGCTAATTACGAGGATACAGACCGTAAACTGGGTTATTGGTCCACCGCCGGTAAGAACTCTAAAACCAGCTCACTCGCAGTCAGCTTCTGACATGGCTTACAGCCCTGATTGCGAATCGCATGATTGGGACTGGCATATTTTCGACCCCATCCACGATCCTTCTGGCAACTGGCACGCCTGCGGGAACTCTGCTGCTATGGTGCCTCGGCGCCTTTTTTGCGTATTGTGGGTGAGTAACTTCTTTGCACTCGCAGAACATTGGGTTCAGCTGACTAATTTTGTGTAGACTGGCTGTTTTGCTTGAGCTTGGTATGTAACTTGCAGAGTAGCCGCCATGTAGAATGAAATTATATGCTACCATTTTTACTAATATTGATCGCGCTTCTAGGAATGGCCTTACCTCGTTCGGGTGGTGAAAAAGTCTACGTAATACTCCCTCCTCTAATTGCTCTTACCAGTGCCAAATCTGGGCCGCTTCACCGTATCCATAGCTAATATAACACACTACTTTGTTGTAGCTGGAACGGATCTACCGGAAACCCAAGTACATTGCCACCTGTGTATATGCGGTTCAGTTTGTGTTGCTTGGAAACACGGGGGGGAATGCTATTTCTTGCGCAGCCCACTTTCTGCGGGCAATAAACCCGGCCCGATACTCCATCAATATTCAGCTCGAGCCTAAGGCAGCGCTCCCTGCTCCCCCGCCCGATGGGCTCTCAAAAGGGCTTGCCATTGGGGTTATAACACTGAATTGTTTGATACACTTTTACTGGCCGCGGTTTGGTGGAAAGTACTTGATGACCGCATTTGCTGTGCTGAAAATTTCACTCCTAGTGTTGGTTATCATAGGAGGCATAGCAGCTGGTGCGGGAAAGGGATATAAGAACCCAGAAAGTGCAAACTTTCACGGTGCTGGGGCATGGAGGAGGGATGACGCAACAACTCACACACCCGGAAACTGGGCGGCAGCATTATTGGCAGTGAGTTCTACCACTCGAGATCTTTGCGAGGGGATTAGGTGGAGCTAACTCCGCGATTTGGCAGGTAAACTATAGGTAACTCCTGCGGCATTACCCATCGCTATTATATACGAGTTGTAGGAAGCTAATGACTGGTCACCTTTCGCACTCTAGTTATCGGTATGTTGGTTCACAGCCCTGATCACCAAAGCCCACAGACTAACTAGCAAGTACATAGAGGCTGGGAAAACGCAAATTATGTAAAATATCTATCGGGGAGGCTAGTTGCATGCACTAACCATGGTTTCTAGGTTCTCGGTGAGGTCCGCAACCCCGCCAAAACTTTACGGAAATCGGCCCCCATCGCTATGTTCGGTGTCGCGGCTCTTTACATATTAGCCAACATCGCCTACTTTGCTGCTCTTCCAAGGAGTGTTATTCAGAATGGGGGAGTCACTGTTGCAGCTGATTTCTTCCTAGACGTAAGTGGTATTGTCAAAGCTCGGGTGCTCAGAACTTAACACTTCAAAAAGGTTTTCGGAGGAAATGCTTTTGCTACCGTGATCGTCCCATTGTGCATTGCTGCATCGGCCTTTGGGAATGTCCTTGCAGTTACATTTGCCAATTCCCGCGGTGAGCGCCCTTGTTGGCCATGTTTTGTTGTGATACTGACTCCTTCATGTAGTCAAGCAGGAACTCGGAAAAGAGGGTGTGCTTCCCTGGTCCCGTTTCTGGGCTAGCGATAAGCCATTTGGCACCCCGGGGGCCGCATTGCTACTTCACTGGATTTTTTCCGTGATTATTATAAGCGGACCCAGCTCTGAGGACGCATACGATTTCTTTATTTGGGTTTTCACATATTCTCAAACTTGGGTGTCTTGTATTTCCCCTTTATCCCTACATATCTTATCAAGGTTCTAATGAGAGTTGGCGCAGTGTTCATTTCATGTGGGCTTCTTTATCTTCAATATTCGCCTTCGCAGTCGAAAGTTTGGGCAGAAGAACGAACTGACTATTATGCCCGATTGCCTTTCACACTCGCATTCTGCTTTGCTTGCGTCTTCTTGCTGATTGCTCCGTTTGTGCCAAATGAGTATGGGGGGAAATCACTTTTAACCAAATCAATACCGTATTTCGTTTTCCCAACCGTGGGCTGTGGTGTCCTTGCGGCAGGATTCATCTATTGGTTCGGGTTCGCGAAGATATGGCCTAAGATCGGGTTTACCCTCGAGGTTGAGCGGACTGAAGACGAATTCGGGCATGAAGTTATCAAGTATAAGGTAGGGCTTACTTTCACAATTTCTGCCGAGCCCGGGGGCTAACACTATGGGACAGCATGTCAACAGGCAGAGGGAAACACGTGCAGAGGCATCGAGTACCTCCGCACTGCCTCAATATAGAGAGAACACCGTTCCAAATGAGACGCTGGCGTCACAGCTGAAAGAGGTTTTTCCGGGTGCCTCTCCGGATGCCCGAAGGTAGCGCGTGCAGCCACCCACTTAGGGTGCATAAGCATTCTAAGTCTTCATAATGATTGTATTTTCGTTTTTTGGGGGTTTGGGGGGGTTGGGGCTGGTTAGACTGTATCATATGATTAAAATATCACGGATCTTCATACTCCTCTCGCGCAGGTTGATTTATTCTGGTGTTTACACCTGCTGACGGCTTGTCAAGTCTAATTCCTGCCATGGCATGGCGTGCCCCCCCACAGATACTCATATCTTTAACTATAAAGTCCTCCATAGATGTAGGGGAAGTTGGCGCTCGAGTACCCTAAGAGTGGAAATAATTGAAGCTCTTGCTAAGATGTCCAGAATCAACCTCTTTGGGTAAAGGGGTCACTCCGAGGAGACTGACTTTCAGTCCACCGCTAAAGTAAATAAGGAAAAATAAATAATAGACCCCTACTAGGATAGGCGACTCCAGCGTCCTTAACTTGGAGTTCAGTTATTTTGTCTTGCTCCCAGGTTATTCTACTTTATCCCGCTATAGACTCAATATCTGCGCGGTCTTCTTAGTGTTTGCTAGGGGCCGGATCAAGATCAACAAGAACTGGAATGCTCGCATGGATTACCTGTGACTTTTTTTTTTTACGTTCTCTCCATTTACTACAGTAGTAGCCCTTTAACGTATCACAGTGACCTTACCAATAATATCCGCACTGTTCCGCACCGGCGGTTGGTACTCGAGTACTGTACTGTACTGTGCAGTGGTACAAGTACCAGTATCACTCACTAGCTACCGCACTCGCGAGCGCACACAACGTCCAGACAATATTGTACTCGAGTAGTTCCAAAAGGGTCTTAAACCTCACAGGAAGATGTAGAAGCCACTTATTATATCATACCGTACTAGTTAGCCAGCTGTATTATATCATGCTTCTCTTTTTAAAACTTCAACAGTATGGGCTTATCACACATCCCCCCAGCGAATGGGGAAGCAGGCCCCGACGGTGAGAATGGCTAAGGTTTAAACTATAACCCAAAGGCTTGCCGCTGCTTTCCAACGGTGTGACCCCTACTCGTGTTCGGTAGAATGTTCGGAAGAATTACCAGGGTAGCACTGCAGCAAAAAAAAAGAAGAAAAAAAAAAAGAGTTTGGTTTAAATTAGCGGCCGGTTGGGATGGATTTTGGGGCGGCCATGCACAGCATCTCGGGTGGGTAGCCGAAAGCTTCCGTCACATGCTCGTACTGGCGCACTACACTGACTGGTGTACTCGTACAGTACCGGTGCTGCACCAGGTGGACAGCAGGTGGGAAGGAAGTATCCGAACGCAGGGCAATATACCGGTATTATGATTAATCATCTGTGCTCATCCAAGCGCCCATTTGTACTGCAGTAGATTGGTGCTCCAATGCTCGAATACTGCTCTCCTGGTATCCATAACAGGAGAACACGTCTGGTATTTTTTTATTTTATACCGTTTATGGAAATCTCGCTCGGGGCGCTACCTCCGACTTTCTACAAGATTATTATAACGGCCCGGCCCCACGAGTCTAGTAAGTTAATGTTCCTGGGCGAATCTGGTCGGAAACAGTGCGAGTGACACACTGTGACGCTCATCCTGCGAGGGCCGGTGTAGGAAGTCATTTTGATATTGGTGCGAGACTGGGTGTGGGGGCCGTTTCAGCGACTCTTATATAACGAATTGGATCCGGAAATCCCGCCTTCAACGGTGAATCGAAGAACCTCCTGCTTTTTGCTTCAAATTAACGCCTGGTCTGATTTTGAACCAATAGTGTGCTATGGAGGTATCTTATTTTCACTTGAGGTGGGAAGTTCCGGAGATTGCGACATAACGGTTGGCTTTATTTATGGGCTTTTGGTAGTTTTGTTTTTTTGATGCTAGTGAACTCTTCCAACCCGTTGAAACAAGATGCATAAGAAGAAGAAAGCAGCATTCTAGGCACAAAGTACAAGTCCGCGGAGCAATAAGGGAATGAATGGGGTGCCCAAAGTTAGTTCTCAAGATATGTTCTGTAAAGTATACCATCAACGAGGGTATATTCTACTCACAGAAGAGATAAAATTATTTCAATTAGTTCAAGTTAGGGAAAACGTGATATGATAGGATGTTGCTTAAGCCATTACCTTTCCATTTCCTGTCGATGTCGAGCAATAGCGTCGCCCTTAAGAACTGGAAACTCCGACCTCGTTGAGCGGTAATATTACCTTAGTAACGCTGAGGTTGTCAGGATCCACCATTGGCGGCGGTGCAACACAGTTATCCAGAGCGTGATCTTATCTTCCCTATCTCCCGCTAGTGCACACCATACTGCCAGTACTCGGAAGAAGCTCTTACCGCCATCTTCTATAGTGCCCCCTCTCTTTCTCTGGGCACCCCCCCCGAGCCAGTACAATTTCCCATGCAACTTTTCAGTCCAATACTGGAACGGGCAGCGATAAACAAGCGGCCAGTCCGGCCGTGGGTTTAAAAAGCCATGGTCCGGTGGAAACCGCCGGGGCCCGCCAAAGCCCAGCGGCACCCAGGTAACCGCCAGACCCAACCCCGATGTGACCAGGCCAAAGCCTGCAGATTCCCAGGCAAAGCCACCCGGTTATTCAAATTTCAATTTAGACTACATAACCTACAGATACTCGAGTACCCATGTCTCTCGCATATCTGTGCACCGCCTGCGGGCTTCTCACAGCTAATCACTCAGAATATGAGAATTAAAAAAAAGCAGTTTACGGTACTATCCATTTCGCTTGAACACATCAATGTCATCAACTGATCAGCAACCATGATCTTCATATCCACAACTACCGGTACTCGAGTAGACGACCATGTTCCTACCTCCAGTCTCTTTAAGCAATCCTTTTAATAACCCTTCTACCTTCTCTAGTAGATTAATAATATTAGCTGAGATATTACACTTGCTCTAGCCTCCTCTTCACAAAATTTGTATCTCCCCTGACCAATGGCTAATATTATACTACAAGGATGCCCGTTTCCCCATAAATACGGAGGTAGAATTGAGATCCAGATATTCTTCCATAGTGTGTAAAGTCAACAGAGGGTTATGAGTGATAGAGTGATTTGGTCCTGACCCTCATATGTAGAAATGGCTTTCCTATAGTATCATGCCCCTAGGCCTGCAGATGACCCAGCCCGGGCCCGGCTTTGGTTTTGGAAAACCGCCTTCCCATTTTTCCAGCTCGGCCATCTCTAAAAGGCCTGGGCTAGTCGGGCCTTGCCTAAAGCCGCACGGACTGGCCGCTCGGGATCACTGGGAGCGGGTCTTTCTGGGTTCGATTACCAAAGGAAAGAAAAAACTGCAGAAAAAGCACAGTCTTCATTTAACCCCGGGCAAAACCGTCCCCTTTATAAAAATGCTTATGGAGCGCTCCTAAACCCCCTCGTACAAGTAGCTCGTAGTCTGCCATCGTCATTTTGCCTACGACTAGACAACGCCAAACCTGTTCCAACACGTAAAATGGGAGAAGAACAAGTGCCATTTTAGCACTGCGGCGATTCTATCGTTTTCCCAGCCCATAGAAAGATTCTACCCAGACCGGGCAAGCACTGCAGCTATGTTTAGATGTAGTTATATGGGGGGACATTATTCCACCGATTATTCTGCCTGCTCTCTAAGTGCTAAATGATCTAATTCACGGTGTATCGGAAATTTATATTTCTTTGACGAAAACCTTCCCAACAGCAACTCTACTTCCTTCTCCTGCAAATCCCTGCGTTCAACGCACACTGCCTCTAGTATCGGTTTCCAATAGCCTTGCAGTGTAGTTTCATACAACAAAACAGCCTGGGGCAACCGAAGCATGCTGTATTGCAGGGCAGATCGGAATTGGGGAGAATTGGCAAATCTGACTAAACATTCGATATGGTGAGTCGAGAGAGTGGGTTTCTTAAGAGCACGTCCAAGTTGGAAGGGACCCTTCAGATTATGATCTAGTACGGGATTTGAGTTGTGTTAAAGAAAATAAAATTCGATTGGAAGAAAAAGGGTCACGCCTTTTAACTCCTCGGCCAAACCCTCACTGCCGGACTCGCCTCTTTGGCCTGCATGCTTCTCGTATTATATTGCTTCACGCTCACTATCCATGAGTGGGTTTTGCGCATTATCACAAACCTGTAGACCAACAATAATATCCCTCCCAGCCCAATCACAGCGCCCCAGTCTCGCGTTAATGCTTACGGGTCGGCATCCCCTCAGTGTTCGCACAACTCCTCAATGAAAGCTCGAAGCTCACTCCACCACTTCTTCACCCATTTCATGAATTTTTCAAAGAAGTACTAATATATTCCTTGTTCCCCACCCCTACATAGTGGCCCACATCCAGAGGCATTTCCAGTAACTCCTCCCCGTATCATCGACGTTTGTGCACTCTTCCAATAGGGCTTTCAAACCCCCATCCCTTAGCGAGATGCTCGACCAGGTCATCTCCAGCGGTTTGGTTCCCCGTAATTGCAGAAGGTGAACCTCCCTGTGTCTGAGACAGTGCCCCCAACAGTCCAGCTCATCCGTCTTGGAGTTACCATGAGACGGAACCAGCAATGGGCAATAGTCCATCATTTTTTGAGTAAGCGGATGCCCTACACCCGATGGCAGAAAACCTAGATTGACTGCGGGGACGAGCTTCCCGTACAATGTGGCAAACCTCAGCAATTAGGCTCAGGCCCCTACGCTCCCCCGCCGTCCTTTATCACATTATGCGACGAAAGCGCACCTTCACTATGGCACACCACTTTATTTACCCATCACTCGGAATGTAGGCCCTGATTACAACCCACTCAACTTAGGCTCCCCATACCGTGCCCCTCTTAACGGGTGCTTCGCCTTCCTGTAGAGTTAGGGATATGGTCACTAGCCCAATAATGCTGGCTAGATCGTGAGAAGCCCTAAAACTGTCCCCAACAGAGGGAGGACATGAAACCCTAAGATCGCCCCCACTGTCCCAATGGCCTGCAAACAGCACACAGCCGTGTGGTGATCTTGGCGCTTTTTGTAAGAACCAAGTGGAGCGGGTGCTCACATTTGGTGGCAGTAATGCGAGGGGGTCTATCACAATTGTCGAAAGGTTAAGGTTGTGGGTTGCCCCACCGAGCGTACAGCGACGATTTTTCGAGTAGGACAGGGCAATTTGATCACCACAGGCCATACCGAGGGATACGGCAGCGACATCGGAAGTTGCCATCATTGATAAGCAACAGGGCGAGCAGGCTAAGTGCTTTTAGGTGTTCCCTATCTACTAGGCAAGCGGATGATGGGTGATACTCATCGCTAAAAGTGGCCTGACCATGGGCATAAATCGTCAGACCTAAAGAACTCGAGGACACAGCAAGTATTAGTATCAGGTTGTTTGCTGATAGGAGGGTGGAGCTGGATGGGAGCAAGAGGAAATGAGGGAGAAAGCTGTAAAACTTGGCTGAAATAGATTGCCCGCTGGGCAGCTGCCATAGAATCTCTTCTTATTCAGGAGCAGAGGGCATACCCAGTAATTTAAACATATAGAGATTTCTACCCGATTCATTCATTCCACTTGTTTGACCAGTTTTCTGAATCCAAAAGGCAGGGTCCAAATCATGAAGTATCACTCATTCAGTCGAGCTGGCCCCGGGGGGCCCCCGACCGTCGGAAACGCTGGTCTAGAAGCACAGCTAGCGAGGGCGTCCAGGATGAGGAGAGTGTAAAAGTTTATTCCTCTGTCATCACCCATGCCATGTTCGAGGCTGTGATGTGAAATATCTAAGGGCATGTTTGGTTGCGATGGTTCAGTTCCGTTGTCCCATACAAATGGCAGTCTCCCTTTCGTAAGGGGGTGAACGAAAATGGTTGTTTGGCGACGGAAGGTTGACCGTTGTTGATTCAAACATATTTCTCGGGAGCAAACGGTGCCAAATTGGTAGTAATCGTTTCTACTAGTCAAACGGTTTCACAACTGAACGGTCCTGAAAGGAACCATCGCAACCAAACAGGCCCTAGGTAGTGGTGCCCTAAGTAGTGGAGAGCACGGCGATTCCTATGTCTTACTGGTGAGCTCAAAGCGGCTAGCTAGGATAGTGGGCCTGATGAGAAGTGGAAGACAAGAGGAAGGCTCGTAGGGACATACACTGGCACGGCCCGTGCCGGGTTTGAACAGGTGAATTATGGTAGATCCCAAGCAGTGTTCCCAACGGTCTGGGGGCCCACGAGGCCCGGTGGGGGACTGCCGAGAGACCCTGACTGGACTGGAACGCCTCTGGCAGACTATTCGGCAGCGAAACCCCAGGGCCGCTGTCGTTGGCTCGTGTGGTGGGCCCACAGAGTGAGACATCTTAACAATAGTACTGAGAGGTCCGATCGAGTGATGTAGTTCAAGTGAACGAGGGAAATTTGTATTGAAGCAGTTAAAGGGTTGTAAGGTGGCTTGAGGGAAGGAATGGAAAGAAAAAAAGGCAGGGACAGGAAGGAAGATTTCATGGTGAAAAACTTTCAACACTCACGTGGCTTATGAGCGCATACGCGTACTATTGCCTACAAGTGTAGGCATTTCCCATAAGAATAGCAGGGGGTGGGATGAGTGATATTTCATGATTTCTCCTCTGCCAACCTCTCTCCGAAATCTGGTCAAACAAATCGAATGAATGACACGGATAGGAATCTAGGAGTCTAGTGTGTGGATATTCCTTTTTCTCTAGAATACCTCTTCGAGTTTTATCTACTATTATACCTCTATTAGTATCATAATAAGTTTAGGTGCATTCCACAATCTATGGGAGAATCCTATCGTAGGCTGGTAAAGCACCCATTGATATGGAGTGCCCATGTTAAATAACCAAAGCGGTGTGCCACCATGAGAAGTACTGTACGTTTTAGTCGCATAATATAAAAGACGGCGTGGACGGGGCATGAGGGACTAAGGATAATTGTGGGAGTTTTCCATGTAGGGGGATATCCGGGCTCATCGCCCACCCATGTCTTCGGCTGCCGAGTAGGGCGTCCGCTCACCCAAAAAATGACGGACTATGGGCCATTACCCGTCCCGCTCTACTTCCATGACGGACTGACTAGACCTTTGGGAACACTGGCCCTAGGAGTAGCTCAACGTTAGGAAGGAAGGTGCTTGCTATCCCACTGAGGGGAAATCTCTAGCACTTAGTAACCAAGCATACAAGACCTTTTCTGGACTCGTGATCCCAGACGCAAGCCTCCCTGGGTTCCTAATTGTGTACGATAGTGTCCACGACCGCGTGTAAGTCGCTCCGAGTATTATTACTTTCCTGACAGTATTGTACTGGGGTCTACCTACTGGTCTGTCGAAGCCCAGCAGGCAGCTTGAGTAGGGACAAGGAGCGGCCAGGGGAGGGATACTAAAAGGTAATTTAGATCGATGACAGAACCCCTGAGCTAAGCTCTGGCTCTAGGTAAATAACAAGTGGCGAAGCAAACGCTATCCATACCGTTTCAACTGCCGATACCCTGAAGTTGATTGGCCATAGAGGTGTTGTATTCTAACTAAATTTACTTAGAGGCGCTTTAGATTATCACTCGGTAGAAGGGTGGCAACAACCGATTAGATAAATATTGTTACAAAGTGCTAATAACGAGTTATTGGAGAAGTAGGGGAGCAAATAGCGAACAAAGTGGAGCCCGTATACAGTAGAGTTCAGCCATGTAGTACTAGAATGGACTAGTATAAAAAACACAACAAAATGACCACTTTTGGCCTGCCTATTTGCTCCCCCGTACTACCGGCACCGGTACTCGAACTCCACGCGACTGAGCCATGATTTTAGGAGTGGAATCCTCTGTCGAGCCTATGGATAAAACCCCATAGCATTTTGACAATTGGAGCCTGTATAAAACCTATAGGAAACTAAGATCAAAGAGCGGGCGAATACGGATAGCAGGGGCCCTATTAGGCTTCTAGGTCATGAATTCGATGTCCAGATCAAAGCACACACTCACTCATAGCTTCTGAAGAACTCGGATCTGATTGGGTTTTAGTTTCTACTAGCCATATTACTGTACATATACCGGCACCTAGAAAACCATCCTTTCGAAATCTACAGAAAAGAAAGGGTGTTTAATCTATCATGAATCTTGCAAGCTTGTCAATTGTGAGCTGCCTTGGACCAAGCCAGCTCCTTAAAAACCATTCTTTGCAGTGCCAGCAGGCTACGAGTAAATTTTTGGTCAAGCCTTAGCTCCCGTAGAAATGCCTTTAGCCACATTCCCAAGTTTTATCACTTCATTTTAAGTTCTTTGTGAATAGCTGCCACTGTGTACCAGGCGAACAAGCTTACCAATAAGGAAAGGCTTAAAATGCAGGTAAGCTAGGGGTACCCAATGTACCACACAACACTATACCATCGGTTACCGGCCTCAGCCTCGTGAGGGGCGTACCAAGGCATTAGTATTTTGGACCTTTCTCTCCAGACTACCGGAGGCAGTAGCTCTTAAAGGTGTTTGATGCACAACACTGGCAGTGTACGATGTATGGGATGTAAATCAACCAGCAACAGGTTTTACCATTTCTCAACTTGCCAGACTAGAGCGACAACAGCATTGCTGCGTGCGGCTCTACCGTACTTCAGGAACACAATTTACACTTTCCAGATCACAACGTTCTTGCGTAGCTTACCCCAGACCCCATAAATAACTACTGGGGCAATGGCGTTTTCAAAACATAGTAACATAAATGTAGATAATAATATGAGTGAATCCCAAGAGGCCAAGTCAAAGAGTAAAGCACACGTCTTTATGCCTGATGAATTTATTGGGATAGCAACCAACGCTACCACTTATGGGAGAGCACAGGTCGATTAAGACCCAGGCCACCAGTCTTTAGGGTGGAGGAGCCCACTGCAGCCTGTGGAGTAGATCTCCCGAACCCCCAGAGCTCTTTTTTTTAAATTTTTTTACTGCATTGAGAGGTGCCGTGTTGGAATTAGCTGTTGGCGATTATCGTGAACCCATGCTCGGTCTCACCCCAAGCAGAACGACTGGAAATTCCTTTAGGGGGCGGGCTACTCCCTGCTGCAACTAGAACTCTTGTTGGAGCTTAGGCACATACGGTAGGATGGGCAGTACCCAGGAGGAGATTACTTGTACAGACGGAGGAAAGAATGCCGCTTCTAGACTCAGTTTATCTGCAGCTTGCTCACTTCACGCCCGAGGAGCACCAGTACCGTACTTGCCCATTTCACGAGCATCCGGAATATACCGGTATCCAATGTCCCCCCGGTCGTCCAATCCTTTTTCATGATGGAGTGAGGATGGCAAAGGAGGAAAGGAAAATTCCATGTCTTTTGAGGGGGTGGATGGCCTTGGCGCCTTCCTAGACGAGTAGACGGTCGTCAGAAGACACTAGGACCACCCGTACCGGTAGTTAATATATTGTTTTGTTTCGCTTCGTTATCGTCTCCGTCCTCGCGTGGCCGAGCAGACGCACACCTTACTCGAGTACCGTACTATGGAGGTACAGCGCCTAAGTTTTGTATGTTCCACAAGCGAGGTTTGCTGCTCACACCCTGTGGAACATACAAAACTTAGGAGCTGCACTTGTACTGTATCTCCGTACTCGAGTACCGGTAGTATCAGTGGGTGCTTCGCCTGGTGCATGGGTTAAATCTAGCCGGCTGCAGTCGACTCTCGTCGATCCCCTCGAGGGCGGCGCCAAGGTCGTCCAGTCCAAAATGACCACAAGAAGCAATGAATATATCTTGAGCAGTCTTGGCGGACTTGGCAGCACAGCTCAGCTGCTCAAACCAACCTCGTCCTTACAGTCCAGCAAGGGGAATTATCCTTTCTAGCTACCGTATTGCTATCCTTTGCCCGTTCTTTCCAGGTGTTAGCTGCTATCCTCACTCAAGTAGCCAAATATTATACCCTCGGCAGTTGATACAGGAATGCCTGTACCGGTAAGTTGTTTAGTTTTCATGCAGATGATGGGTTTTGGCCGTACCAATAAAATGATAATCTCAGCTTGTCGATGCGGTACTACCTCTTTCCCCACAATTTCGATCATCATCGCATGAACTATTGTGTTCTTGCTGTCTAACTTACTCGAGGAATTAAAACCCGTCCGCACCCTGGCGCTAAGCCTGCCAAGGCTATACTCCACATTTCCGGATGGATTATACAGGTATTTTTCGAACAGGCAAGACTCTCTAGTCACCGATAGCGATCATTCTACCAGTAACAGCTCCTACGGCAGGGTTGCCAGGATGATGGCTGAATACGAGCTGCGCTGGAGGCTATTAACCCAGTTGTCGCCTTGGGAAGGAAGAATTCCAATGCCGGACCACAGTAAGGTAACATAGCACCGGGCATTGTTAACTACGATAACTCAATCATCCATCGGATCAGGTCGAGTCGGGTAATCATGGTTGGTTAAGCTTCTGGGGAAAGGATACGTCTGCCAACTCAAGCGCACGTCTCGATAACCTGTTTCCCCCCTTCTTAAGTTTCCACAGCTAAAGAGCTGAAGGAGGATATACCGTACTCGCATTATTGCCCAAACGCCTCTCAAGAGAGGTGCTATTGCATGCCACTTAGACCCGGACGAAGGGCCAAACTTTGGTAGCATGCAATCAAACAATAACACATGTATGAGTACGAGTATATATACTGGACTGCAGGTCTCACTCGGTTAAGTAATGATTCGCTCTGAAGCATGTGCTCCGATTGGAGCCCGAGTGTCTCATCAACATGCCGCGGGGAGGTGCAGCCAAGAGTGGGCGCAGGATGATTTGCCGTGATCTGGGGATTTCGCTCTTATTAAAGCCGTGAGGAAGGAAGGAAGTTAGTTTGAGTCCAGCATTTCCAAGGCATTAGGTACGATATGAGGGTTTACGGTATCTTTTTGGGAGCAGTTGTTCCTGCTGTATGCGCTGTTTATATAGGTAGTGATTTTAGAGGTAGTGATATCAGGGCGAAAGTGTGCAAATGCGTATGTCCCCCTTCCTTCTTTCCTTTACCCCTCCTCTTGACGTATTCCACCACTAAATATCTTACCACTTTAGAGTCCGAGCGATGGATGCTTCCCCACCCCAGCAGACTGGCAAACTTTTAATTCAACATTGGGCGGACAGCTAATAAAGGTCACCCCCTTGGCCTCCCCATGCTTCTCATCCTCCAATTCTTTCGATCCGGGAGCGTGCGAATACATCCGCACCAACTGGAACGAATCCACCCTCCATGCGAGCGACCCCGCGAGCATAATGATGCCCATGTGGGCTGGCAAGGGAGAATCCACACAGGGGCCCTGCACGCCCACCGGTACTCACTGCGAGATGGGCTACTACCCCGACTACACTGTCAATGTGACGAGCCCGCAGCACGTTGTCGATGCGATCAGCTTTGCACGTAAGCATAAACTCAGACTCGCGATTAAGAATACCGGCCACGACTTCCTAGGAAGGAATGTTGGGTTCGGAGCGTTGGGGATTTGGATGCACAATCTTCGCGGGGTGGAGTTCCATGATAACTTTATGGAGGAGGAGGGCAGCGCGGTTACATTGATGGCGGGGATGCAGTGGGGGGCGGCGTACGAAGCGGTTGCTAACAAGGGGCTTGTGGTTGTTGGCGGGGCAAATCCTGTTCGTGCTCCGCTTCCAATGGCTTACGTCATGACTTATCACTGACCGGGTGTAAAGACAGTAGGTTCAGTTGGAGGGTACTTGCAAGGCGGCGGTCACGGATACTTGAGTTCCCGCCATGGTCTAGCGGTAGACAACGTCTTGCAGTTCACAGCAGTAACCGCTTCAGGCTCCCTCGTTACAGCAAATAAGTACTCTAACCCAGACCTTTTTTTTGCTCTCCGCGGCGGGGGCGGCGGGACATTCGCGATTGTCCTAAGCGCAACATTGAAAACTTATCCTACCCCGCAGACAACCCGCCATACAATCCTCGTGTCATCCCCTGCATCCTTGGCACCTCACGAGGGCTTCTGGAGCGCGGTGGCCTACATCCATGGCCATCTCCCACGACTCGCGGATGAGGGGATGGCAGGGTACTTCGTCGTGGTACCCCTAAACGGAAGTTTGATAATGACCTGGAGCTTCTTCATCTACGAGCGCCCCCCCGGTACCGCCACAGCGCTGTTCTCCCCTATACAATCTCACATAAACGCCATATACCCAAGCCTACACGTCTCGTCCACAGAGAAGCAATTTGCGACCTGGCAAGAAGCGTATGGACCAAATGTCTACCCCGAACCCGTCGGCGGAAACTCCCTCCTTGCATCCCGCTTCCTCCCCCGCACAGCGCTAGAAAACAATTTCGAAAACATCCGCTCCGCCCTCGTCACCGGGTTTCCGAAAGCGGGCTACGGGGGGATCGTCGGTCAGCTGGTTCTCGCGGGACAGGTCTCGCGCAATCGGCATCTACCCACCGCGGTGCACCCGGCCTGGCGGAGTGCGTATTTGCATTTGATAATCACGGTTACGTGGCCGGATGATATCCCGATTTCCTCCGTGCTGGAGATTCGCAGGTTTAATAGTGAGGTTTCGGAGGGGGCGTTGGACAGGTTGGCTCTTGCTGCTGGCGGTAACGATGGGGTTGGGGCCTATTTTAATGAGGCCGACGCATATACCAAAAGGGAGGATGCTGGAAGGCTATTTTGGGGGACGAGGTATGATGACTTGAAGGTTCTTAAGGAGCGGTGGGATCCCGAGGGTGTGTTTTGGTGTCATCTATGCATTGGCAATGAGATGTGGGCCGTGCAGGAGGAGTGTGGGAGGTTGTGTGTGGCTTAGAGTGGGGTGCGGGCTTTTATGAACAGATGAATGGATGAATGAATGGAGGTTTTGGCAAAGTTGCTTGCTTATCTCCCCTTCTCAATTTAGTTTGTCTCTTTTCCAAGCAAGTATCGGAATCCCGCTCTATTTGGCCAAGGGAACTTTCCATATGCATCTTTCTGAAATTTACCCCCTACGATCCTAAGTGATACCGTACGTATACGCATATAGGCCAGGTCATAAAAGTGCCGTAGTATCGAAAGCCTATCATATCTCAAAAGAAAGGCTCTTACCCGACCACTCATCACCCCTTCAACCTTTCAATACCAGTAAGCACCTAAACAACCCCACAAAAGTAGAGTTCAACCCACACACACAAACACTAAGGGATGGAAAGTAAAGAAAAGAGCAATTCTTGTAAGCACGCTGTTAAAAGGCTGGCTTACGCGCTATTTAGAGTACAATTACAGTATAAGGATTGGACAAATGGGGAGTGGACTGCACAACGTTCACTCGCGAATGTTCCTGTCGAAGGGTATCCCCCTCGTCGTCAAGACATCCCTGTCCAGTTTAAAAGGTTGAACTATGACCTATTTTTTTTTTGAATAGTCAGGAGTATGATAGGTCTGCGCAGACTTTCTCGCTTCTGTCCTAGCCATGATGGACAGTACAAGTACAGTTTGTGGTATTCCGGGCACCCAACCTCCCCAGTACCGCAAAGACCTCTTCCAATCACGGCCACCCAAACAGGCTAGTGTTCAACTTTCTAAACTGGGCGGGGATGTTTCAGCGGGCGGGTAGGTAAACGAGTGGATGAGAGAACTTTCTAGGAAGCTCTAAAGTAGGTTATACGCCACATCGTTGCCCCATTATCGCCAAGATACACTCGAGGAAATAGCTGATAAGTATAGGCTCGAGTGATCGATTATGTAGTGTATAGTACTTCGAAACAAGCTGCTAATTGCCATCTCAGCCGGAGTACCGCAACCAGGACTTAATTTTTAGGCTGTGCAGACAGACCGCTAACTAATTCAACTCGTTTGCACCAGATTTAGAAAATAAAAGACAAAATGCCATACATGACCAAGTTACTCCTAAACTCCCGTCTCTTCCTCCCCGAGCACAAATAGACTCAAACCAACTCATGCGTATCGTACCGTCGTCTATACATACATACAGAGAAGAAAAAAGAAACTCAAACTCAAACTCCGCCCTTAGTGGTATATTATGAAAAAAGAAAACCCCGGATATGCTCATTTGAAGACATGGCATGACAATAAAGAAATCCCCAAAGAAACAAGGATGAGAAAGAAGCGGAAAGAGAAAAAAACTATGGAAATGAAATCAAGCAGCGGTCGGGACATGTACAGATCTCAACACCTTTCCGGCTTCTTCCCGCCCCATGGACTCCACCACTAAGGCTCGTGCTAGACTTCCGCCTCGAAGGCGGCGCATGCCTTCTTCAATCTTCCATCCCTCGTCCTCGTCTACTAGGAATACGTACCGGGTGCCTTCCCCGTCCCGTATGTTGGCACGTACGACATGTGTTCCCCCCAGAAGGCCCCCACCACGTTTCAATTGGAAACAGTCCCTATAGCAACAACGCTGAATACCATCGACAATGTTGTCCATCTCCTCCTCGGTTGGGCCACCCTTGTCTGCAGATGAGCTCTGGTTGAAGAGCCGGCGTACCGGATTGGAGGGCTTTTCTTTTGATGTTGAGGGAGCTGGTGGGGCAACATAACGCGGACAGAATATCTCAATGAGTCTGATTGTCCATGCTTTGATATCCCATTCACGCTGTGCCTGGTTCCGTACAGCATCATCGATGAATAACCCCTCGGTGGTCATCTTCAAAATTAAACCCTCACTAAGCCCACCGTGGCCTGGAATGAGCGTTGATTGTGGCTTCAGCGGCTGTAAAGCCGTAAACATGAATACCGCTTTCAGAACAATTTTGGATGGATCAGAATTAGAATAGGGCTGCTTTGGCAGCGGGCGGGGAGACGTAGTTGTTGATGAAGTTGAGGAATGGGGGGGCGGAGGAGGGGGTGGGGGAGTGCGTGATCTCCGAGTTGATGTTGACGAGGAATCAGAGGATAACACTCGGTGGGGAGGAGGGGCCGGAGGTAGTGGATCGTGATGTTCATGAAACGACTTTTTCCTCGGCGGCACAGGGGTGGTTGGCTTTGCAGGAGAGGGTGGGAGGTTAGTGGTATCCGACATGGGCCTCCGGTTGGACGAAGGGGGTGTTTGGTATGCTGCTTTCGATGGGGAATGTGAATCTGTTCTCTTGGGCGTCGAGGGCAATCGTTCTCGTTCCCAGCTATCCCGTTCAGAGCGTTCCCTAGTGAGTCTTTGCTGGTGATGCTGCTGTTGGCGTTCCCATTCCGCACGTCCCATACGCTCATGCTCAACCCTCTGCCGTTCTTGCTCTCTTTCCTGCCTCTCTCTTTCCACCTTTAGCATCTCAATCCTTTCCCGCTCCTCCTTCTCGAGGCGCTCCCGTTCAACAGCTTTTGCAGCTGCCTTTTCCCTCTGCAGCTTCAGTCTTTCGGCAGCGGCTCGCTGTTTGGCCTCCTTCTCCTCCTTCTCCTTCTCTATACGTTCTCGCTCCAAGCGTTCCTTCTTCTCCTTCTCCCGCTTCTCGTTCTCGACCTGGATTCTACTGGCCTCTACTTCCGCCATCAACTCACGTCGAAACTTTTCACTCTCCTCATTCTCCTTTCGTACTCGTTCCGCTGCTTCTCTTGCTAGCCGCTCTCTCTCTTGCTCCAACCTCTCCTCTTCTTCCTTTAAGGCCGCTTCCTGCCGCCTCTCGGCCTCCTCTCGTTGTAGCCGGTCCTGTTCAAGCTTCTCTCGAATCGCCCTTTCCTTCTCCTTGACCATTTTATAGTGGGCAGAGTTCTCTCTCTCCTCCTGCTCTCGCCGAGCCTTTTCCTCGGCCAGTTTCCGCTCCTTTTCTTCGGCCCGCTGCTTAGCGAGTCTTTCCTTCTCCGCCCGCACCCGATGAGTAGCCTCTTTCGCCCGCCGTTCCCGCTCCTCCTTCTCTTTGGCTAACCGTTCCTGTTCGATACGTTCCTTCTCGAGGCGTTCCTTCTCAATACGATCTTGCTCCTCTCGTTCCTTGGCTACCCGTAGCTGCTCGAGTTGAGCCTTATCAAGCTTGGCTCGTTCTTTTCGTTCTCTCTCCCGGCGGAGGCGTTCGGCGGCTTCTTTGGCTATACGCTCCTTCTCCTTAGCTTCCCGGGCGGCTTTGGCGAGTTTCATCTTTTCTTGATGTTCTTTCTCCTGCTTTTCTTTTTCTATGCGTTCTCGTTCAAGGCGCTCCTTCTCGAGTCTCTCGCGCTCCTGTCGTTCTCGTTCGAGACGTTCGTTCTCTATTCGTTCTCTCTCGAGGCGCTCTTCTGCCTCTCGCTGCTGCCGCTCTCGCTCTCGTCGTTCTTTCTCAAGCCGAATCTTCTCTCGCCGATCTCTGACCCACTGTTCCTTTTCCCGACGTTCTTTCTCGACCCGCTCCTTTTGTAATCGCTCGTTCTCGACACGTTCCTTTTCTCGTCGTTCTTTATCAAGGCGTTCTTGTTCTATTCGCTCCTTCTCTTGCTGCTCCTTGTCTTTGCGTTCTTGCTCTTCCCGGAGGAGCTTTTCCTTAGCCAGCCGTTCCCTTTCTAGCTTCTCCCGTTTCTCCCGTTTCTCCCTTTCAATCCTCTCCTTCTCCGCCTTTTCCTTACGCTCCTTCTCCTGTTGCCGCTTCAAATCTTCCTGTTCCTTTCGTTCCTTCTCCTGCCTTTCTAGTTCCTCCCTCTGCCTCTTCTCACGCTCGGCCTTCTCTCTATCTGCCCTCTCCCGAGCTTCCTTTTCCTTCGCTAACCGCTCCAGCTCTCTCTCCTTCTCCCTCCTCTCCCTATCAATCTTCGCTTTCGACTTCGCCGGTGTTTTAGGGGTAGGTAATGGTGGCGAAGGCGGTGGCGTGACATTATTCGTAGTGGGCATCGGCATCGGGGGCACGGGCACGCGCGCGTCTTCCTTTTTTTCCGAACGCTCTTCTTTAGCCTTCCTCTCCCTACCAGTAGCAGCAGTGAATTTCTGTGCCTCCTCCCGACCATCTACAGAAGACTCATCATAATCTTCACCATGTGCAGTGTTTGTGGCAGTAGAGTCGGTAGGAGGAGAGGGACGAGAACGAGAATGATGATGGGAGGAAGAACCCGACGATGATGACGCACCCGATGTAGACGCACCTTCGCCCCCTGCTCTTCTTTGCTTGGTGCTGGTGGAAGAGGAAGATTTATAAAAGTACTCCCCCCTATCCTTACCTCCTTCACCACCACTCCTAGTAGACCAACCACTGTTGTTCCAGTACTGACTAGCGAACCATCCTCCGGTTCCAGCGAGTAGGATTCCAATAATCAATCCCCCAAAACTCCTCGCGTAGTAGCGAAACACGGGAGCAAGAAGCTTTAGAAGTCCCTGAACAATTAACGTACTAATCACTCCTACAATGAATGAATTCCTATGCGTTTTCAAGTTTGGCAGGTAAACTATTCCGCCACCGGCATTCTGGGGGACTATGAAGACCTCGTAATTCGGAGAAGGTAGCGAAGGAGTAGACTTATGAGGCGGTGGATGTGGTGGATTGTCTTTTGGCTGCGAACTATGTGGCGGAGGCGGTGGTGGAATGTCCTTTGGATTCGAACTGTGTTTCGGGAGTGGTGGACCGCCGAGCCCCATTTTGAAGGATTTTTTCTTCGCGTCGTTGAAGCTGGAGGTAGACGTCGTTATGAAGTTGGTAAAGGAGGTTGAAGGTGATGGAGGTTATTCCATGGATATTGAGGTAAACAATGGCGGCAAGGATGATGGGCAGAGGGATGAATGGATAGGCGAATGGATGGGGCGATGGGAGTTACAGTATAAGCGGACTGTGAGTGCTACGAATCAGAATCGAACGGTAACTGATCAAGCGTACTGCATGCGAACTTACCAGTGAAAAGGCTGGCCCCAGCAGAGAAAAGGGTGATCGGGCCTCTTGCTCCGTGATGCGCGAGTAGTAAAAGGGAAGGCTGCACACAGTATGACAATCGTGTCTTTCACCGCGCAGTGGGTGAGAAAAGAGAGAAGGAGGGAAAATACAGCAGACCCCACACTTGGTCCTTTCACTCCCCCCTCCCCCCTTCCCCACCCTATGAAGGAGCCGAACCCTCAATCCCGGTTTTCGGTGAGAGACAAAAAAAAATTGGGAGGAAAACCGTTGCACGGTATTCGACCAGCCTCCCCCTTTCACAACCCCGAAAAGTTGTTTGAACCGCAAAAACTCCAAACAGTTGTGTGTGGCAGGTGGTTGACACGTTGGGGACTCCCCAGCCACTTCTTTCAGTTCCAGTCCATCCAAAGCACCAAGGGGAAACCTGAGAAATTAATTAGCTAACATTTGTTGGGACTTTTTTCTTCTTCCCTCCACAGAATCCACGAAGGAAAGGAATTGAAATTTTACAGTCACAGAACGATACGGATGATTGTTAAAACTGACTATACTACTCTGTTGTACTAGTACAGTGTTGGCAGTGTGATTGTTGCAGGACTCACCCTACAATACCCTACCCGCTACGGTTGTCAGGGGAACCGATCACGAGTTTTCGTTTCGAGCCGTGTTTGGAGCCCCCGAGCCTGGCAACGGAAAGCGAGAGTTCGTTTGTTTTGGTCTCTTCTTGGCGGAACTAGTGCCTCCACTACTCGAGTATAATCGAGCAGTACAACCATACCGTGTGAGCAGCGAAAGCTCTGGTTCCTTTCCTTTAACGCATTCATACGCCCGCCAACAAATCATACCTCCTAAAGTATCATCTGCAGGGTGATGTGTATTCCGCGCAATAGCCGCTAGTCTCATTAAATCCTGTTGGTCCGTTTAGTTGGTTGGTTGTTTATTTTGATTTATGAGACTCGGATGGAACAATAAGAACTTCACCTCCTATGGCCCCATGTTATGCACCACCGTTTGCACCAAGCTGGGACTTTAAGCTGGGACTTTAAGCTGGGACTTCAAGCTGGGACTAGCATAGTGCCGGTACAAGTACCGGTACCCTACCGTCAAATACTCGCACAAAGTACAAGTACCGGTACTGCCCACGTACGCTGTCATATCCTTCGGTTGAAACCCTGTTGTGGTTGAGCCCGGAGGTTGGTAGCACAACGGTGATTTGCACCCCACCCGCCCCTACATGCTGTACTCCTCGTCATTCGCTAACGAGTGACATATCATGACCAATTTCTAACTGCTTAGTCCACAAGCAGCATCAACCGGACGCAGGAGTATACGTTGAGTTAACCACCTGCCCATTGTGAGAGTGGTTGATCGGGGAAGCCATGCATCTCAGAAAATCCTTGGGCACCTATCGGCACCTTGGCCCAATATAAACCTGCCTCCTGTTTATCCGCTTCGTTCACCCAACGGCTGAGGTATGGTTCGCACGAGCGTCGTGCTCCTTGTGATATATACCCGGATATCGGCCCAAGATCAGTCCACTGCCATCCTATCAGGCAGATCGCATGATACGAGTACTCGAGTAAAATATTCCAGTCCGGATAGAAGTACTCGTGCGGTATGCCAGTAGGAGCGCAGCAGAGACAAGGCCTCAGGAGACGATACGTGTTCGGTCCATCGAGGAGAGTTGGCCAAACAACCAATTGGGCAGTCGTATAATAATTTTTACTCGGGCAAGATACAAAATCGGAGGGGTCGGCGCGAATTTCAATCAATCAAGAGGAGAGCAGCCTTCGATGGTTCACACGCAATCACTCGAGGGTCGCCAGCATTGGCCCCCTGCTTAGTTTTGACCAATAGCCTACCTGGGTGTTATGTCATAGTATGATACCGATATTTAAAATGTGGAGGTGGGCTACCAGTATGGCTCGCCAGCCCGGTACTACATCTCGCAAGAGCCACAGGCTTGCGAGAATCAATGGCTTGGCTCAGGGACACTTTGTGAAGTCTATCGAGAGGCTGGCCCACCTGACGAATAATTGTCCCCCCTCTGTTGATACATAGGCAGCGTTTTCTAAAACCCTATGTGGGGACGCCGAGGGGTTGGCTGATCAGAAGGCTTGTGCTAAGTGGGAAACTCTGTTTCCGGTAGGTACCTCAAACGCCTCTCGGGATATTTTGAGGGATTTTTCCCGAGGAGGTTGGGTTGATCTCGTCCGGTAGTCCCCAACTTTGCGATCGGAGATATCCAAAGCCTCCTTCGGAAAGTGTCCCCGAGGCAGCTATTGGTGCCGTGAGCTTTACGCTGGGGCGGTAAAACGCGGCCTGCTATCAGTCGCCACTGCATTATACGTGGTTGGTATGGGCAATGCGGAGAGTAGTACGGGACTTGCACAGTACCGTACTCATACTCGTGCGCATACCTGTTGAGTCACCCGCCTTCCTATGGATTTGAACGGGCAGCAATTTTTCTCGGAGCACACTAATACCGGTAACCCATAAGGCGACTTCCTGACTATTGGCTGGTGTAAAGTGTGCATGGGCCCAATCTTGCGGCGGGTACACAATAAAGAAATTAGCACAACACAACCTCCCCCCTAATTATAGAAGCACGTCTGTGTGTGCAACACTCTTGACATCGTTAACACTAGTGCGATATGTTGGGGCCTGGGAGTCCGGCAAGAGAGGTTCCGACAGATCGGCATGGGTAGAGATTTTTTGAATGTAAACCTAGCCACATTCACCCGGATAGACGGAGAGTGCTGTGCCTTCTGATTTTCTTCTATCCTGCCAAACTGTAATCGCGAATAAGGATTGCCTTCAGCCATCCGACATCCTTCAGCTCAGCGAGGCCCGAGGTCCCGGCTTCTCTCTTGTTTGGTCAGGGTGGGCTACGATAAGGAAAAATAACACTTTGACCCCACTTCCGCTGCCGGCCTAATGAAAAACGTACAGCTGCCATCCTAAGCACCGGTATCGGAAAGAGTCCTCGATTCTTTCCTTGTACGACGAAAGAACCAACTCGTCCCCACAAAACTGTGAGCGAGAGGCCTGGAACAAGGGGCTCTTGACGGAAAAGGAAGGTTGATAGCATTGGCGATGTTTGCTGGAAGAAGGGCGCAAAGGGAGAATTATTATGAGTCCTATAAGTGTTTGCCCCCATTGATGACTGCGTTATCTCATATTATCGAACCACACAAGCTCCTCTCACCACAAAATTTCCAAGCGCCACATAGTACGCGTACGTTTACGTATAGCACTGCTCTTATGACGAAGACTTCCATACGGTATGGTGCCCGCAACTCCGTCAATTTGCTGCACGGGCCGCGCAGGATAGTTAGCGATCCACACCCTGGTGCTTACCGTCTCGGCAAAAGCACGAGCCAGCCCATTGGTGTTAAAATAGGTTTCGATACTCTCAAATCGTATGATATTGACTGACTCTAGCTTCACAGTCGATCACTCGGTTTATTCGCTTTTCTTTAGAATAAACTTGAATATGCGCAACAACCATAAAAACCGATCGAGATACACCAGGGTAAGCGCAGCCCCGAAGTGGATAAAAGCAATATAGGGGGACATCTATTTCCGCGGGGTGGTTGGTGCCTAGATGGGGCTGCACAGAAACGCTATACCCATACAGTAACCAAGTGTTATTGGAAGAAAGACACGGGGCCTACGATGGCTGCGGGGAGAGATCACAACACGCAGTGGCCAGGGAAGAAAGCAGATATCGCATCTACCATTCTGCTAACTAGTTTACCCCTCACTCCCGTGCAATTGGCATACCGGATCACCGAAGGGAAGAGTAATCGCTAGGTATTGGCATGTCCAAATGGGGGTGCTATGTGGTGTGCTGCCTTGAGCGCCATCCCTGGTCCATGGATTGGCCGGTGTGGGGTTGAATTTATATATATTGCACTTTTTTCACCTTCTGTTATATCAACGGAATAAAGTCCGACGGAGATGGAACGGAAGCTCAATTAGTAACTTGGTCCGTATTTCCCAGGAGGAGGAGGAGGAGTGTAAAATGTGTTGTAAAAGCCCCGAAGAGGAGGTTTGTCGGAGCTTGGACACCGGTACATCTTTACGCGGTAGAGGTGCGAGGAGTTTTTTTATGGTTTTTTTTTAATAGTTAAATCCTGTCTATTGATTTAGGTATAATACAGGACCGGGGCTCAACCTCTTCTGTATAGAGCTAGGCTGTGACATCAAAGCCCGAGGGGTGCAAGGAGGAAAAAAAAAGAATTATTGTACACAAGTAAATGATTAAACTCATGGCCTTGAGGCACTAGCGGTAGAACTGGTATCGTAGAACGGGAGATTTTGGGGGGGGTGTTTTTTAATTCGGTGCACCGATGGGCCTCCTACTCGTCCGACAGAGGCAACAAAGAAGCCTTTGTCCTCAAACTCTAGAGGAGCTCGGGGGAGGTAGTGTGTGATCACTACTACCGGGAAGTTGAACACTCAACACATCCTTCCTTCCCTGGGTCTCTTTCTTTCTGGCTCCTGTATAGACTGGCCACGGTTTTGGCATGGGGGTATCCGCTAAGTATGAATAGTGTTGCGGCTTTTTGTGCTGGTCTGAGGGGAGGCGATTGTATGTTAAACGATCAATGCGATAGAGAAAACTTCGGCCAACTCTTCTAGAATTATTCACTAGAGTGTCATGGAGGTTAGCTATCATTGTGTCCGTCTGGTCAAAAATCCGCCCACTTTCAAGGGCCAGCCATGGGTAATTGACACGCTTAGATTCCAGCAACAGCCGAAACGCTATCCGATTACGCTCCCCTCTTCTAGCCTATGGGATTGCCCGTCGGTCGCTAGTCTGTCGTCTCGGGATTGACCTATCTCCGCCCTAGAAGCAGCCCCCCTACCCCCCCCCCGTGCCCCAGGCAATAGCCTGTAAGAGCCGTGTTAGCCCAATTCTATCCGACTTTAAGAGGTCAACGCCTTCCAAATCCGCCAATAACTTCACCATCCCACCGTGCCTACCCAACCCACGAGAGCAGTGGTTGTAATTAACCGCCACTGCTGAAGGCTAACTTCCCTCTGCTCCAAAGGCATCTTTCGTCCAATGATACCTCACTTCCCGTGGGAAAGGCGAGAGTGCCGGGCCATAACCAGCCCCCCCCCCCCCCGCAGGTTTTTCGGAGCTGGTACATGCCACTCGAGCAAAAAGCTGGCTACTCTTTCTCTGGAGAAAACCTTTTCTATACCATGCGCTTGGCATACAAACCTTTTGGATACCATCTACCGAGAAATATACCATTAAAAAATGTAAAACCTTCAGCTATGATCATGGTTTCTATCGCAACAGCGAATAGACCGTCAAAACAAAGGAACTCCATCCGTGCGCTTAGAGATAAATAGAGCAAAGAAAATAAAATATAGCAGTAGAAATTCCACACGTTACAAGCATACGAGACTCTAGCTTTTCCTATCTTTTTTATTCACTATGAACACACCGTCTCCATTTCAAGTTAACGACCTTTTTCGTGATTGGTCAGTCCTTCGGTCACAGATTGAAGAATGGGCTGTCAAGGACCGCTTTGCATTTAAGGTCCAAATTAAAGATAGCCAGCAAGCCGATTACATCTGCCGAACACCTGAATATCAATGGAGAGTCTTTGCAAGTCATAATCGAAATAAGGAAATTCAACTAAAAATCCTAAATGAGCGGCATACCTGTATTGGCAGAGCATCAACGATCCGAGAAGTTCATAATAGCCAATCGTGGCTCCGGCGAAAAGTCCCTGAACACCTTTTTGTTACTCGTGATACGACTACTCGACAAATTATCGATATCCTTCAGCTCAACTATGGTATTACCGTAAATACTGAGGCAGCACGATTAGCACGAGCATCCCTAGTCAACGATAGAATTGAGCACCAGCAGGAACAGTTTCTAAAAATCCCAGCCTATTTAGAACTATTACGAGAGCGAAATCCATGGATTCATACCTCACTTCATACCGTTGGCAGCGAGCATAACCCAGAAGCCCAACATTTCCAACATGTTTTTATCTGCCCAGCAGAATCTCAGCTCTCCTTCATCTAAATGCGTCCTTTCGTTGCCCTAGATGGTACTTTCCTTAAAGCGCGGTTCGTTCAGACACTACTGCTCGCAGTCGGAATTGATGGTAATGGGCAGAATCTAATTCTGGCCTGGGGGGTGGTTGAGAGCGAAAATACAGATTCTTGGACTTGGTTTTTAGAGAGATTAAAGCAGGCGATCCCACAAGTCCTAGAAGCCACCTTTATTAGTGATAGAGATAAGGGGTTGATGGCAGCAGACCATGTCTTAGGAAATGGGATAAACCAACTTATCTGCTGCTTTCACTTGCACCAAAACTTTAAAAGATTCCGCAATGTCGAACACCTATTCTGGCCAATAGCGAAAGCAAAATCAGAAGAAGACTTCCATACTCGAATGAATCAACTCCAGCAAATATCCCCAGATGCAGCAAACTACCTTCAGAAGATTGACAAAGCAATGTGGACCGATGTGTAACGGGGGCACCCTATAGAGAGGTGAACTCTAAGGTTGCGACCGCACCAAACACTCAAAGTAGAAGATAAAGATGAGGTAAAATAATTCAGAAGAATCAACGGTAAAACTTAATATAGTTA
>Ga0307509_10000193_pt1 | contig 96438 bp, 126 predicted proteins | sample 10_EM_MG_FD_202245 | JGI IMG/M metagenome (GOLD analysis project Ga0307509, IMG submission 202245) | Populus trichocarpa ectomycorrhiza microbial communities from riparian zone in the Pacific Northwest, United States - 10_EM | ecosystem: Host-associated > Plants > Roots > Unclassified | place...
ATTAAATGTAAACTCCAGATTCTGATTCTCCATATTTAAAAGTACTTTTTAACAAATTTTCAATATGGTATCACTACTAGTTGTCTAGATAATAAAATGTACATTTGGTGTTCCAGTGGTTGCCATGGTGAGCGGCATCTGGGTACTGAGCGGGAACCCCGTAAATTACGTTACTATAAAGTGTTTGTATGATGCTCGTATAATCAATGAAGATATTTCCACATCTTCCATACATTCTCAATTAAATTTAAGTCGAGTCAAGCGATTTTGCACAATGAAATTTCACCGGGGTGCCCAAGACTTTTGTTACACGAGTGTACTTATACTCACCCCCTAGTACAACGCGGTTCACTATTGCGAGCTGCGACTGTACTAGCAATGTATCAAACAAGAGAGGAGCGGAAGGGAGGTGAAGCCAACCTAATTGAGGTAAAGGTAGTCGTGATTGAAATTGACCGTTGAGGCAGGTGTTTTTGTACTTGTCTACTCGAGTAAGCTAAGAAACATGAGAGACGCAATGTAGAAATTCTGCTCGCCAAGCTATCTACGAGTACGACGAGGAGTGTGCGATTTTAAAGTCGGCCAAAACTGCTAAAACTACTTATCAAATTGCTCTAGCTCTTATTTGTGTGGCAGGATCTTCTGGTTCGTCCCAAGGGGGGGACAGTGTGCAACCGGACTCGCCCAGTGTCGGGAGTATGCTTGAGACCCGCTCACGATACCGGGAGATGGGGAGAATAATATTGACCTCTTTCCTCCGGTTTATCAAGTAAGTCACAGAGTGACATTCGTGACGCCAGCCCCCCAGGCCGAAAAACACCATCCAACGGGTCGACCCAAAAGACCCACCCCACATCGGTACCTTGTTAGTGATTAGATTATTGTCACTCGTTGCATCGCAGACACACTCTACTCCAGGGTTAGGGTTAGTAGACTTGTGAGCCAACAACTCTCCCTTGCAGACAAACGGACTACCAACCTCAGCCACCTGTGATTCATCGCCAAACCCCACCATCAGCACACAATCCATCGGATTCTCATCCTCATCCCGAAATACTGTATCGTATCTTCGATAATAAGAGACCACCAAGATGTCTGGTTAGTTTACTCGGTTCGCCTCGATTTGCGGATAGCGGGGGAGATATGGAGGCTACTTGAAGGCTAACAGGCGAAATCACAGGGAGCGCCGGATTTGATCGACACATTACCATCTTCTCAGATCAGGGGAGGTTATACCAAGTTGGTTAGTTGTTCTACAGTTTGATGGGCAAGGAGGTTATCATTTATGGTGCGGGCGATGTGGTGCCGAGCCTCAGAGAGCTGATTGATTTGATAGAATATGCATTCAAGGCTATCACAGCAGCAAATATTACCTCCATTGGTATTAGAGGGAAAGATTGTGCGGTTGTGATTTCTCAGAAGAAAGTTCCTGTACGGTTTACAGATGGTTTCCTTTTAATAGCGGGGAGAGGTGTGCTAATAGCTCGCGCAGGATAAGCTTCTTGACCCTTCCTCCGTCACCTACATCTTCCAGTTATCTCCCTCTGTTGGCTGTGTCATGACTGGGTCTATTGCCGACGCCCGTGCTGCAGTTTCTCGTGCTCGTGGAGAAGCGGCGGAGTTCAGATACAAATACGGTTACGAGATGCCCTGTGATGTTCTTTCGAAGAGATTGGCAAATATCAACCAGGTCTACACTCAGCGTGTATGCCGCCCTGCGTCCTCCGATGTTTGGTTAGTGCTAAGTCTGTTATAGGCGTATATGCGTCCGTTGGGAGTTTCCATGACCCTCATATCCGTCGACGATGAGATGGGCCCTCAGCTCTACAAGACCGACCCGGCTGGCTACTATGTCGGTTACAGAGCTACCTCTTCGGGGCCCAAACAACAGGAAGCCCTCAACCATTTGGAAAAGAGGCTCAAGAATAAGGATTACGCTCCTGGTGATTGGAAAGAGGTCGTGGAAACAGGAATTTCGGCTCTGAGTTCTGTCCTGAGTGTCGACTTTAAGAGTGGGGAGGTCGAGGTCGGTGTCGTTGGTGCAGATGGGAAACCTGGGTTCAGAAAATTGACTCAGGAGGAGATTGAGGAGAGACTACAGAGCATTGCAGACAAGGACTAGGCGGAATATCCTGGATGGGGTTGATCTCCTGTTATACTTAATAGAAGGTTAATGGTTCCTGTTGCAATTAACGTGGATACGAGACGATAGCTTCTTCGCTGTGATTTTGGTGATATTGTTCTCGGGCATGCTGCCCCGGCAAACGATTACAGGGTGCTGGTGTTGTAGATCTGACAGGCGAATATTTCGAAAGGTAACCATTGTGACCTTTCAACCTCCTGCGCTGACAGCTGGCTTCACTTGGTAGCTTGGTAGCTTGAGCTTGCAAATGGAAAATTGGTATTCGAGATGTCGGAATATTTTATTTGCAGGAAAAAAGATTCTGATGCTAACATGGATTTCCGAGCCACTGCCTTGGGCGCTTTAACCTTTAGATGAGAGAGTGGTTGCCGGTATTTTTCTGGATGTTTTGTGTTTCTGTGCCGAAGCAATTCGATTGCTTTTTTTTTATTTAAAAAAAAAAGAGAAAGGATCTATTTGGATTGGTGTCATAAGTTTACCGGTACTATTGGTGATATTATCGGTGGGCAACAACCCCCACCTCCAGCCTCTTATCAGGCCGATAACAGATTAAGGCTGGTTAGAGTGTGATCCAACCGCAGTATCCTTCTGCTACTTATTTAACATTATTCAGATTTCCCTAAGATCTTGCTCATTCCTATGCAGTAGGGTTTCCTAGACGCTGGAAATTCATGGAATTTCTTTCTCAGCTAGCTTCCAGTGCCCCATCAATAAATTTTCGTTAGACTTCTTATCATAACTGGTATGATACCCTGTATTAGACTTCAAGTGTTGGTGGTCCTAGGTCTTGGCATGTTGAACAGTCTATGTTACCCACCAACCAAGGCTCAACCTCACCACCACCGCAAGCGCAACACACTCCATCCCCCACTGCCATCACCAACGCAAAGTTCACAGCCACCCTCTACTACCCCCACCTCCACAACCACAATATAATACAAACGACCTGACAACAACAACCACATTACAATCTATTGCACCAAACAAGGAGATGGCAAAAGGAAAGAAGGGAAAGAAGGCTCACGACGATTCATGGGAAGATGACATAGATACCCAGCCCCCTGTTGACCCCATAGCAGCTGCCACTGCTACAGATAGCAAACCCCTAGCGGCTGAGGACGATGACTTTGGAGGCGGTGGCTTAATGGCCGCAATCAAGAAAAACCGGGACAACAAGAAAAAGAAAGGCAAGGCAGTCAAGTCTCTTAACGATGAGGTTGTAGAAGACGGTGATGATGCTGTTACGCCTCCGGTCGATGCCAAGGCTCCGACCGAAGTCACAGAGATTGGAGAGGATGATTTCGGCCCTGTGAGGAAGGGTGGCAAGAAGGGGAAAAGCGCACCCGCAGCGACTGCACCAACTGAGAAAACGGAGGAACTGGAGGAGGATGAAGTCCGGGATGCGGACGCGGAGATTAAGGTTAAGACTAAGAAGGAGAAGGAGAAGGAGAAGAAAGAGAGAGAGAAACAGCGGAAGAAAGAACAGGTTTGGTTTTATGCTTTTTATTTATTTGGCACTTTTGCGGTGGTTAATTATATTATAGGCTGCGAGAAAGAAGCAGACTGAACCGACCAAAGCCGAGGAAAAGGAAGAAAAGAAGGAAGACGCAGTTGCGAAACCAGCCGCCCCATTGGCTCCTGCGCCTGACTCTGCCGGTGGGAAGAAGAAGAAAATCCCTGCTGCTTTAGCGGCGCTACAGAAACAGCAGGAATTACGACGGAGGCAAGAAGAAGAGGCGGCTAGAATCGCGGAAGAGGAGAGGAAGCGAGAGGAAGAAGAAGAGCGAGTCCGCCAAGAGGAAGAGCGGGCGAAGGCTGAGGCTAAGGAGAAGAAGAAGGAGAGGGAGAAAGAGCGAATCGAGAGATTGAAGAAGGAGGGTAAATATATGACCAAAGCTGAAAAGGAAAGGCAACGAATTGCGCAAATGAGACTTCAGCAAATGGTGCAATCTGGTATGATTGTAGAGGGTCTCGAGGGTGGTCCTGCGGCGGAAAAGAAGAAACCGAAGTATGACAAGAAACCTAGGAAGGGAGGTGGTGGTAAATCAAAGGCTGAGGACGACGAAGAAAGGAAGAAGGAGGAGGAGCGGTTGAGTAGTGAGAAGAAGGAAAAGGAGGAGGAAGAACGGAAGAAGAAGGAGGAGGCTGAAGAAGGTAAATCCCTTGGTCGTGTCTCCTACTATTGTCGTATTAACTCCTAGATAGCTGCTGCCGCTGCCAAGAAAGAAGATGTACCTGATAGCTGGGAAGAGGCACTTGGCCAAGACGGCAACATCAAGGAATCTTGGGACATGAGCTCTGAGGAGGAAGAGGCTGAGGCTTCCGAGAAACCAGGTAGGATCTCTCGTGAAATTGTCACTTTAGTGTGTGAATTTACATTTTTCAGCAAATGGAGCAGCTAAAGAGTCCAAAGCCGTCCCTCCGAAGGGTGGAAAGGGTCCTTCAAAGAAGTCGCCCGACGCTGACGAGGAAGAGGATAGCGATAGTAGCGATGAAGCCCTCGTTGATGCATCAGTCGCAAAGCGCCTTGCGGAGCAGAGGAAACAAGAGCAACTCGCACGTCGGCAAAAGCAGATTGACGAAGCAAAGGCTGCCGCTTCAGTTGAAAATCTCCGCTCTCCCATCTGTTGTATTCTCGGCCATGTCGACACTGGTAAAACCAAGCTTCTGGACAAGATTCGGCAAACCAATGTCCAGGAGGGTGAAGCCGGTGGCATTACTCAACAGATTGGTGCTACTTACTTCCCTATGGATGCGATAAAGCAGAAGACTGCTGTGGTGAACAAGGTATGTCCTGCTTTCTAGGAAAGGGGGTGGGGAAAATAACTAACACCTTCAGGATGGCAAAATGGAATACAAAGTGCCCGGTCTTTTGGTTATTGATACACCGGGGCACGAATCTTTCACTAATCTTCGATCAAGGGGATCTTCGCTCTGTAACATTGCAATTTTGGTTGTCGATATCATGCACGGGCTGGAGCCTCAGACCATCGAGTCCCTTAATCTCCTTCGAGACCGAAAAACGCCCTTCATTGTGGCGTTGAACAAGATCGATCGTTTGTACGACTGGAAAGCCATCCCTAATAACGGGTTCCAGGACTCTCTGGCAAAGCAGAAGAAATCTGTTCAGAACGAGTTTAAGGATCGTCTCGAGAAGACTTTCGTAGCTTTCCAGGAAAATGGCCTCAATGCAGCGCTCTTTTACGAGAACAAGAACATGGGCAAATATGTCTCCTTTGTGCCAACTTCTGCTCACACGGGAGAGGGTATTCCGGATATGTTGAAGCTTCTTGTTACTCTGACACAGCAGCGTATGGCCGAGAAGCTGATGTATCTTTCTGAACTTGAGTGTACCGTTTTAGAGGTCAAAGTTATCGAAGGATTGGGAACGACAATCGACGTTATCCTTTCCAACGGTGTGCTACGGGAGGGTGACCGAGTCGTAATGTGCGGACTTAACGGACCTATATCAACAAATATCCGAGCCCTGCTCACCCCACAGCCATTAAAGGAATTGCGTATCAAGTCCCAATATGTCCACCACAAAGAGGTCAAGGCGGCCTTGGGTGTGAAGATTGCAGCCAATGACCTTGAACACGCTATTGCCGGTTCTCGACTGCTTCTTGTCGGCCCTGACGACGACGAAGAAGATTTGGAAATGGAAGTCATGAGCGATCTTGAACAACTCTTTAGCAAGGTTTCGACATCGGGTGCAGGTGTCGCTGTACAGGCTTCTACCCTGGGGTCGCTAGAAGCCTTACTTGCGTTCTTGAAGTCCAGCGCGATCCCCGTCTCTACTATATCCATTGGCCCTGTTTACAAACGTGACGTTATGCGGGCTGGGACAATGTTGGAGAAGCATAAAGAGTAAGATATCTCTCCATTAGCTACTATTTCCGCCCAGGTGGCGCAATTAACCTTTATCAGGTATGCAGTAATGCTCTGCTTCGATGTTAAGGTCGACAAGGAAGCGCAAGCATACGCAGACGAAGTTGGAGTCAAGCTTTTTACTGCGGAGATTATTTATCACCTGTTCGACGCCTTCACAGCATACAAAAAGGTTCGATTCACCCCACTTTTGCCAAAAAATTAAATGATTCCACGCTGACATCATGGAAAAGGAAATGTCTGAGCAAAAGAAGCGTGAATCTGCCGCGAACGCCGTCTTCCCATGCATCCTTAACCCTGTTGCCGTCTTCAACAAGAAAGATCCCATTGTCGTTGGCGTCGATGTCGTCGAGGGCAGCCTTCGTATCGGAACACCTATCGCGGCAGTAAAGAAGAACCCTATAACCGGTGAAATGGAAACAATTTCTCTAGGCAGAGTGTACGATCCTGCCCCCCCACCCCCAATATCATGCTAATGATGATAAAAATATAGTACAAGCATCGAACTTAACCACAAACCCATCCCTATCTGCAAAAAGGGGCAGCCCTCCGTAGCCGTCAAAATTGAGGGACCTAACCAACCCCTATACGGAAGACAATTGGAAGAGAAGGACACCCTCTACTCACTAATTTCCAGACTCACCATCGATACCCTCAAATCCCACTTTCGAGAGGAAGTCCCGAAGGAGGATTGGCAGCTTATTATTAACCTTAAAAAGGTTTTTAATGTTTTATAGGTGCACATTTGTTGGTTGCCCCCCTAGACTTTCGAGCCTTTTTTCATCTACTTAGTTTAGCATTTTTATTGAACGGGAGCGGCGGCGGTGGTGGTTTTCCATTTTTCAGTATGTGGTGGTGACAGAAAAGTTGTAGCATTTGCGTCCTTTCCTCTCTCTACACTACTCTACCCCCTATTCGTCTTTTTGTTTTTGCTCTTTTTCTCTGTTGTTTGACATGATATACTTGATTCTCCCTTTTTCTTCTCATACTCCCCCCTTTGAAAGGTGTAAATACTTGCCCGGTAGTTAGGGTTTGTTGAAAATTGGAAGTTGGTATTGCATTGGTTTTGCTGGATATCCGTATCTATAATAACCTACACTCGAATGTGAGCCGGGACTACTGCAGTCCCCAAGCAAGGGGAAATAATACAAAGACCAAGTGAGCTACCGCAGGTTAAAGTGGTCTCTCTGATATATCCACAGTACCCCACCGCGATCCACGGTAAAACTATCTTCCCGAGATAGGAATGAATGGAGGATTTCTCCCGGTTCGTTCCGATCAGAGCACTCCCTAACCCGATCATTATTTATCACTCGCCATACTTTGTCAACCCAATGTAGAACCTCAGTCGGGTAGCCACCTATATACTATCTCGAGCTCGGATGCTGGGATTAGTGCGCTACTACGATCAGCCCACAGGGTGAGAGTTCAGTAGACAAATCGGGCGGGGGGGGGGAGGGCCGCTTCGCCTCTTGGCGGAATCTTCCTTCGAGAAGCCAAGTCCCTAGACCTGTTTAGACCTCAACCGCCCCGGTGGCATGTTTACCCATAGCCGAGCTACCCCCCGTGGGACGGCTCGCATGGTTAGAGAGATAAGATGAGAGTGGGGAGGGGGGGGAGTCTGTTTGTTATTTGAATGTGGGGGGACCTCAGCTCAAGTTACTTGGGCCATTTAAAAAGTCTCCGGACGCTTTGCATTTATTAGTACCTGTCTTGTAATAAATGGCCAAGTAGAGGGGGGGGGTGGGGGTGGGTGAGGAAGGTATAGTAGTGAAGACTCAGTGGATAGGAATGGGTTGAATTTTCCCACAGCCTCCTGCTTTCTCACAATTTTGTAGGTGATGAATAGGTGACACGATCGTTCATTCGTGATCCGCCGGGATTGTGTTTGTTTTGTTTGTTTTTTTCCTTTTCTCTTTTTCACTACGGAATGGATTGTTGGGGTGACGGGTTTGTATGATACAGTAGCATGGTAGGTTGAGGTATTTACTCTGCTGGTAGTTTGTAAAACTGAGGTGGTCGAAGCCTTTCGGTAAGGGATGCATCGCGTTATATTCGGATAATTACAGCGTAGTACGAGTACAGTACCGGTAGTAATTTAGTACTCGGGTAGTGCTAGCGCAGTATTTTTTCTCTGCAAGGTCGGGAGGGTCACACAGCCAACCAGCATTAAAGGCCAACAGGTGCTGTGAACTAGCTATCCGAAACATGTATCGGAACATTACACTAAGCAAACGCCTGGATACGATAGTCTAGCATAAAGCACTAATACTCTCACACACTTCACGTCAGAATCCACGCTCTCACTGGGGCTGCTCTTCTGTAGGTTACCGGTAAGTCACTACTGTACTCGAGTACATTCCACCCAGGGGGAACCGTCTTGGCAGATGTCTGCCTAAATCTAACCAGGAGCAAACTTCACTTCATAAGGTCCCCTATCCCCCAACGCCCTATCATGAACCAAGACACTACCAGGCACTCGCAAATCCCCGGGAGAGAACCACAACCACACAAAATGCCCTTCCTCAATCTCCCGAACGAGTTAATCCTAGATATATCCGAAAATCTGAGCCCGCCAGACCTGAACTCACTCATCAGGACCAACCGCCACATGGCAATCCTTTTACGCCCCTTACTCATCGACCGCGCTTGCGACCTCAGTCACTTTAAACACTGGGGAGTGAAGGCGATAGGGTTCGCCGCAAACCTGGAAGACAAAGCTACAGTCCAGCGAATACTTAGTACGGGCTTACACAGACAAACCGGGGCCGTGCACACACTGCTGCTGGACGTGATGTGCGCGACAAGAAGTAGTACCGCCGTCCGAGTGTTACTGGAGTGTGGGGTTGAACCCGGGAAGCATGATGATGTGGCACTCTGGCAGGCGGTAGTGTGCGGTTTGGCAGAGGCGGTCGAGTCATTGCTGGACAGGAGAGAGGATATCGACCTTACCGGGCGGATGTGGTCCGATGGGGAAACAATTCCACTACTAGTTGTCGCGGTAAACCATCCTAAGCGGAGCGCTGAGGTCTTAAGAATCCTACTGAACCACCGAAGGATTGATCATGAAGCGCTTAATGAGGAAGGGTGGAACATGGTTGGCAGAGCGGTGCGCACGCAGAATGAGGATCTGTTACGGGTGCTACTTACGGATGGGAGGTTTGATGTCAATTTCCAAGATTGGTATCATCCTGCTCCCTTGATTGTTGCGGCCTCGAAAGGTTGGGAAGAGGGCGTTCGGCTTTTGCTAGACCACCCCCAGGTCAGTGTTGACATGAGCCATGGCGTAACGGCGCTACACGTGGCAGCGAAGGGTGGCCATGATGGCGTGATCAGACTTCTGCTAAAGGACGGCAGATTCAACGTCAATGAGGAGGATGCCGCCGATGGTTGCACTCCACTGCTCCTGGCCGCGGAGGCTGGAGCTGTTTCTGCTGTGAGAGCTCTCCTGGAACACGAGGGGATTGATGTCAACCTGCCCAGCTATTACGGTGACACTCCCTTATATGATATCGCGCTTGAAAGGGAGCCTGAAATTGTAAAGATGCTTTTGGAGCGGGAAGATATATGCACAGAGAGGGTGGAGAAGTGGGAATGTGGAATGGGGGCTATTCTCAGGGAGCTGGGTGGTTACCTTTAGGACGTTCCACGCTCTCTAGAGCTACATCGTCCCTAGTTTGCTAGGGAGCAAGATCCGTTAGAACATGTATTATAAAGCTGTGAATGAGGTTTAATGAACATTGGGAAGAATCACCCACCTAAACAACCTGCAGAGGCAGAAGAATAGCCCAAATAATATTATACGCCATAATGCAACACTTGATAATAGATGATAGTATGGTGATGATGAGTAACGGAGAGGGGACGGGGGCGGGGGCGAAAGAGGACTGCTTCAAACAAAATAATTATCATACATACCGTAACACACCATGATAACCTCAACGTGCGTCCCATCAGAATAAAAGAACCCAAACAACCCCAGCCCACACCTCATCCCCATGCCCAAAGTTCTATGTTGTAGAAGGTGGAATAATTGTGAGAGAGAGAGAGAGAGACTGAAGAACTTAATTCTATCAGAGAGCCACAAAGGCCCACCATTTTTTATGCAACAGAACAGAAACATAAGATAGCAGCAGAAAAGAGACCAAGCCAAACACCACGGAAGACACGAGAAAATGAACGAGAACAGAATTGCATACTCGGCCAATTGGCCGAGCAACGACACACGAGAGAGAGAGAGAGCTCAATGTGAGTTAAACTCGAACAAGTTTTAAACCAAGGCTAAAAAGAACACAGACAACCTCTGTCGCAGAAAGATGTAGAATACATATCGGACGATACTATCCCAACCAACCTTTCTATGTTGAAAAATACGAAATAATTCAAGCTCTATACCAGTAACCCCGCGAGAGCGAGAGAGATGCTCGAGAACTTCACTCTATCTATCCGCAGGAGCCAGAAGAACGACTATTTATTCAGCGAAAAACAGGAACATAATAATAGATCCAGAAGTGGAAAAGAAACCCGACCTATCATTAGATATAGTAATATTATAGAAGACAAGAGAAAAAAGAAAGAAAGAAGAAAAAAGAACAGATGAGAACAGAATTGCATATTATATGTATATGATTGATTGATCGATACAGGATATATATAAATAATAAATTTAAACTCTAACAGCATCCAAAGCAGAAACCATAATATAAAAGCATAATTACAGTAATTCTATACTGACCAGTTGTTGTCGTATTATACTCGAATACTTAAAAGGAAAGTGCACATTACCCGAAAGTATAATAATTTTATAATATATGATACAACAATTTCTTACAGACAAGTATGATATTGATACTTTTTCGCCAAAAATGCAAAAAAGTATGATATATCTGGAGAGAGAAAAAAAAAAGGTGTTGCCAATTTGTGTCCACGGAACGCGCTCGCCCCCATCTCGTGGTAAGAATGAAATGAAAAGAAAAAAATGAAAAGAAGAAAAGAAAAACACCGAAAATCTCATTATAATAAGAAATCACGGGCCAGGTAGGGTTGGAGATTCCCCCCCTTTTTTCTTCCCCCCGGATACGATACTTTTGCAATTTTTGGCGTGTAAATGCGACCTCTTACCACGAGTGATGATCCATGATCAGGACTGGGTTGGAGTTTTTTTCTTTCTTTCGAGGGCTGAGGCCCCAATGGAATTACGATGTATCATATCATATCATACAAAACCGCAGACTCCATCAAGATCAAGCGAGCCAGTCGACACTGCTAAGGAAACGCAGATGGATATGCTCGCTGAGCCCAATCCGGCCGAGATTCAGTTTATGGTACCAAGAAAACGCAAAAGGAGTTACAGCCTCTGATAAGGGCAGGCGAAATCATCGAGTCTATTATCATAAGTTATAACAATTACAATACAGGAATATAATAAGCACGGTTCATTTCGTGCGTGAGAGGGTTATGGTATCATATCACTGTAGTTTGTAAGGTAGAGAGCTGTGGGTGTAGGTATAATACACAGGTAAGTAGCTCAAAAAAACAGCCCACTACGAATCCCAATTACCGGTACTCTTGCTGATTTACTAAGTGGGGAAACCAGTAGTTGCCATACCGGTACATCCAGATCCCCTCCCTCGTCGCAGGTGGGTATGGCAAATGTATGTTATGCAGGAAGTTTTAGTATTCTAAAGTTTTAGGTATTATAATCAACGTTAGCTTACGCCAGTTTTTTCTTTTTCTTTTTCAGTTTGATGGATGGGGGTTTATCCTTTCTCCTATCATACTCTTTTTTTTTTTTTCATTCCTTCTCTCGTATTCTACCCTGAGATCTCCCAGACCGGCTCCAAGCTCCGTCAGGGTCTATGGGTAAGCACAGTGCGTGTAAGACATACCGGTACTGATAGAAGCTGTCATCGTCGGGTAACTTAGTCTGTATAAAGTCCTCGTATCGATACTTATGTTACCTAAAGGGGTGAGGAGATCGATAGTGTGAACAAGCATGACGAGGCCAAAGTTCAGCAATAGGATACGATACCGACACCTGCCCATGCCGGGACCCTATCTATCCTCAGACAACCGAATCCAACGGCAAAGCCTCAGAGCCCACCCAAACACCCAACCTTAATTCCTCCTCGTAAGGTGTATAAAACCCCTCCGTTGTTCCCCCTTTCCCTCCCTTCTTCTCCACCTTTCAACCCACTTTGCTATCAATCAAAGGGTTAATACACGGGGCGCAAAGCACCCCCTTCCCCCCAGTCCAAAAATGCTCATCCCACGCCGCGCCCTTCTTCTCCTTTTCCCATGCCTAGCACTCGCCCACCCCACTCCCTGCTCAGCCCCATGCGCCGGCGGAACAGAAACACAAATCTCCACAACAGCAACAACAGCCCCTCATGAAACCCCCAGCTCCACCACCGTAATCGACCACAAGAGCGAACAACTCTCAGAACCAGTCCGCCAAAGCCCTGAGCCATGCTCCCGCCTCACATGCCTGCGAAAGGTAGGAGGTCCTAGTTACGTCAACAAAAATTTGGACGAGGATTTGGACGAGGATTTGGACGAGGAAGCCCCAAACTCCCCCGAGGAGCTCACCCAATCCCTAGACAAGAGGGGAATCTTTCCCTCCAAAATTACAGAGTGGCCCAAGAGGATGAAGGATAAGATAAAACAGATGAGGTGGGGATGGGAGGGGCAGGGGAATGGGCAGGGGAAGAGGGGGAAGAAGCAGAAGAGCAAGGGGACGCAGACCACCAATCAGAGGCGGAGGAAGAAGAAGCAGAGACAAAGACAGAGACAGAGACAGAACAGGAAGCAGAGGAAGAAGCAGAAGAAGGAACAAGAGGCCGCCGCCGCCGTAGCCGCAGGGCCCTCAACGCCCATCCCCACCGTCATAGAGGACGACATCAAACCCAGTGACATATTGTTCGAATTACATCTGGATAAGAGGCACGCGGAAGAATTGGAAGCCCCCTACCTTCCAGAATCGGAAGATGAATTGGAGGACGGGACGGATGAGCAGGAGCAGGAGGAGTAGCCTCCCCCCCCCAACAGTGGATGGGTGATTGTATTACATCATACATGATCACACCTACTAATAAAAGGAGAGGAGGAAAGAAGAGAAAGGAAAAGAGAGAAAAGAAGAAAAAAAGCCCTGGGGTAGAGTAACCTGCTTACTCTAGTTATGGAACCGAACTAGAGGGAATTAGAAAAAGGTGTGTACATACTATAGATAGATAGGGATATAGAGAAGGAAAAAGAAAAAAAAATGAAGCAGCGAGTGAGTGAATTACAATAAGAGGAGGAACGAATAAAATCCAATTCAGCTATCATTACGATTTGTCGAGTGAGCGCTAGTGATTCTGCAAGTCCAGGCGAGATTAAAGATGATTGTATGCCCGTCTTTTTTTCTTTTTTTTTTCCCTCTTTGGCTAGCACTATGGATCACATGGTCATGGGTAAATATCGTGTAGTAGAAGTATGATAATTAATCAGATAATACCGCAAAGTGTAAAATTTATCAAGACCTTTGTGTTTATTTGTAATCTACTCTTGATAAAAGTATTATATTTAAAAACAGGTCAAAAAAAGGAGAGAGAGACGGCTGGTGGTATTCTATGCGCTAACCCCCACGAAGCTAAGCTAAGCTCAACTAATAGTGATAATGATAATGATGGTGATAATGGTGATAAAATAAATTACCTTGAACTTAGGATTTGGTTGTCTAGTACCATAAGAAACTGAAAAATGTGCCATGTGATACCTTGGACGATATGGCATGATAATATGAATATATACACAACAGCAATCAAGCATGGCACTCTCTCCCTCCCTCTCCCGGCAATGATATTAATACAATACATTTTTCATCCATCGGCCCGTCCGTCCAACCCCAGTGATTATTAAAGGAAAGGGAAGAAAAAGAAAGAAAAAACAGTTCCACTTTTATGTTCAGCAAGTATGATATCAAGACGTCAAGGCAATCGTCTAGCCATAAGAAAGGTATTCAATCAATCATCATCATCCTCAACATCCATTTCCTCCCCTTCGTCTACGCTAATTAGCCCCATCCCCAACACAACGCAAAGCAAGGGAAGAAAGAAAGAAAGCAAACTCACCACTCTCCTCATCCCTCTGCCTCTTAACCCCCGCCGCCGCCCCTGCCGCCCCCGCAGGAGCAGCAGCAGTAGCGGGAAGCGGAGGGGGAGGGGGCGGAACGCTAGGCGCACTCGGTAATTCCGCAAATGGCACCTTCTCCCCCTCCCCCGCACCCCCCCCTCCACCTCCTCCAGCCCAAGCCCCCGCCGCAACCATACTATACGTTCCATCCAGTTTTGAAATTGCATGCGATTTGCCCTTCGCGTAGGATATTCTCTTCAAAAAAAATCAAAAATCAGTAACCAGCCAACCTCGAAAACAAGAGAGGGGGGGAGGGGAATGGCACCATCTCCTTCCCAAAAAATTCAAACCCCTGCAGCGCGCGCATCGCCTGCGTTGCCGCCGCCACGTCTCTAAAGGTGATGTGTGCTTGCCCACGGCCCTTCATGGTCTTGAGCGCGTTCACGTCTAGGACCACGCCGTAGGTGGAGAAGAGAGTGTACAGCTCTGTGCGCAGGTCCGGTTTGCGGATTTTGTCATTGAGGTTTTGGAGGTAGAGGGTTTGGTTTGGGGGGAGTGGGGGGGCCGTGGATTGGTGGGGGGGTTTTGATGCCATTGCTGGTTGGCAGTTGGTTTGGGCAGTGGTGGCGGAATTGAGTTATTGGTTTGGTCCGCTGGTTAGTTTGTGCGGTGGATGGAGGATGGTGGTTGACGCGGGGTGGGAGTAGTGGGGTGGGGAGGTTGTTGTTGGTTTTGGGCTGTGTAACTTTATGTTTGAGGATTACAAGCAATTTGCTGTCTGTGGCTTTAGGATTACCCGGCTCCGGGGGCACAGGGTCTGGGGTCACTCGCTTCGCGATGGGACGCCCAAAATTTGCACAATCTTTCATATTTGCACTTCAGCGTTCCTGAGATGGTAACACATATACCAGTACTCGAGTACTTCCGACTGCTGGGCACCATACTACAATAGATCAGCCCCACCATCTCTATTGCTCCCGACTCCATGTGGCCAGGCAGACCTCGTCCATCGACCTTTATGCCTCCCCCATAATGCCCAAAAATGCACCAATGCCAAATTCCCAAACACCGATCGATTAAGTTACAGCCCACACAGCCAGCCGGACGTCATTGCTTCACCCACTCACTACACCATACCGCCTACTATATAGTAACAATGCCCCCCTCTCATTCATTACCCCTTATCAGCCTCCGGAAGTCCATTTCAAATTTCCATGCCCGCCGATCGGATTGACACCAAGGGAGAAAGAAGAAAAATAAGCAAAACTTCCGCCATTACAATAAACCTATGGTATGATATCTCCAAAACAATTTCTCCCACCGAACCCTAATATAAATAAAAAATGAACTGAAGGAAAAAATGGGAATGAACGAACGCGAGAGACGAGCGTAACATGAAGGCGAAAAATATTGAAGAAAAAGCGGTATGTATATCACATCCAACTACCAAGAAAAACTCCGAGCAACCCACGAGACAGAAAACACTTTTCCTTCATCAAAACTACTGCCTAAACGACAAACTCGCAAAAGCGTCGGGGCTGTGTCGTCCACTCTGCCATGCTCCAAAGTCCACACTTTCCTGGCTCATGTGGCCTCTACCACCACCGACACCACCTGCTGGAGGGGCAGGTGGGAGGAACGGGTTGTTACTACCTGCTCCAGGGGCCACTGGTGCCGGAGTTGCCACTCCGTTGGCGAACCTGGTAGCCAGATTCTGGGGAATGTTGGAAACAGGGGCCCGGCTTTCCTGTTGCTGCTGTCGGACGGGATTATTATTAGGCGGAGGAGCCAGTTGGGGGTAGTTGTATAGTGCTAATATTGAGGATTTATCAATGCCAGCGCGTTGAGGCACCAATGGCTGTTGTACTTGGAAGTTAGATTGGTACGGGTTCATCTGAGGTTGTCGAGAGTAGGAAGGCGTGTAGGAAGGCGTGTCAGTGTCAGTGTCAGTTGTGGAAATCAGCTGCCCTGCGTTGTAGAGGCCTCGTTGCTGAGCCTGGTGCTGGATCCGTTGAGCTTGAAGTGTCTGTTGCCGCCATGACTGCTCCTGCTGCAGCTCTAGCTCTTGCTGCCGTAACTGCTCTTGCAGCTGAGCTTGCTGTTGTTGTAGCTGCTGCTGCTGCAGTAACTGCCCTAGCTGCTGCCCTAGCTGTTGCTGCAGTAACTGCTCTATCTGCTGCTGCTGTTGGGCCTGCTGCTGTTGCTGTTGCTGTTGCTGCTGCTGTAGATAGGGATTCTGTTGCAGAGCTGGGGGTTGCATCGGAGGATTATAGGGATTCTGCATCGGCGGAGCCGAATTATTGAAAAAGGGGTTATAACCATTCATTCCCCCATTCATATTTACAGAACCGGCAGTGACCGGTGTAGGAGTGAACATAGCACCAGTAGTTAAGCTGGCATAGGGATTTGTTTGCGAAGCTTGTATCGGTTGCTGTGGCTGCTGGGCGAAACCCTGGTGGGCCTGACCTTGCGTCTGTTGCCCATATGTCGCATTTTCGCCAACCGGTTGCTGGCCCTGCTGCTGAGTGTCAAACCACTGATCCCCGCCTCCATGGCTGGCGGCGGGGGTAGGTCCCTGCACCTGATACGAATTTTGATATCCCATAGAAACCTGTTGCTGCTGCGACACTACCTGGGAAGGTACACTCTGCGGCTTAATCCCACCAACCTCGGTGGCACCGGGCGGTAGAGGCGGTAATTCTCGGTCCAGGGCATCAAACGGATTCGTGCTCCCACCCGACTTCTGAATACTAATCCCAGCTGTGACCGGCAGGTTCTCCGACGAGCTGTCGTTCCCGAGCCGTAGCAAAATATCCGAAGCCTCGATAATCTTCCCGTTCACGCTCTTGAGAACCTCCATGATCTTCCGCTCATCCTTGAAACCCATATCTTTCAGGCTCTGCAGCTGATCTTGATACGGCGGGGCCGCGACCATTCCGTGCGGGAAAACCACTGAGCCGGCAGGGGGTCCCTGTCGAGCGTCAGTGTACGGTATTGAGCCTAACCCGAGAACTTGAGAGACCTTCGAAGAGGAAGACGACGGAGAAGCGGCACGGACTGGTGGGTTTCTTGACGCCATGTATCCAGCGGACACGGATCTAGTCGGGGGAGCTGTTGCCCGGGGCGAGGAGGCCGAAGCATTAGACAGAGGAAAGGAAGCATTAGACGAAGCAGACGAAGGTAAAGACAGACCACTCGTGCTCGATGAAGCACCTGAGGATATAGACGAGGTAGACGAGTTCTGTGACTGCGCGGTTTCCCGCATAAACAACTTGTGCTCGTATTTGTTTCGTATATACCGTTCCATAAGACTATCCGAGTCCTCGCCGCTGAGGGGGACGGGATGCTTGCTGGCATCAGGGTTATGAATTGTGTTACTTATCACGTTCCCCCTAGATCGCATATTCTATAACTATTAGACCAAAATCAAACCACGGCCCAAGCAGGAAACGGGGGACAAAGGGCAATCGAAGCAATACATCAATCTGGTCATTCGTCCACATATCCATCGATACGGACTTGATCTTTGAAATATGAGTCCCCAGTTTCCGATGCAACGAAGCGCATCGTATGCACAAGAATATCCCTAACTGCACATCCCACCGTCAGCCAGACACAACGAGCAAAAACAGAAGGAGGGGAGGAGAAAGGTAAATTACACTCCAGGAAGCCCATGCTGTGATAAGAAAACCCAGTCAGTACGTTTTGAAAATAAAATAAAATAGTAAAAGGGAGTAAAGGAAATCTGTGCGCAGCTTGATCTTGCTTGCTTTCTCTCTTTCTCCAACCTCCCCACGAAACCAAGAGAAAGAAAAGGGTAAGAAAGGGACAAAAAACAGGGAGGTACGGATATTGAGAACACCGAGACAACGAACCTGGATTCCTAGTTCCACAATCCGCACAGCGGTCATTCCCTGGAACACTCTTTATAAGGTCCTGAAGCATGCGCTCATTCCGAGCCTGTTGACGCTTATTTTTAATCGAAGACATCCTCTCCCCCGCCTCAAATGTGATCCTCCTCCTATCCTTGCAGCTTCGTAGCGAAGTAAGGGGGATTGGGCGCGCGGGGAAGTTCGTGCGTGGGTGAGTGTGTGGTATGTAGGTATTTAGCTGTAGATAGATAGTATGGAATGGTCCTCTGTGGCGAGGACTGTGTACTCTTTTCCTTCCCTTTTCTCTTCTCCTCGGCTTGCGGACCTAGAAAGGGGCGGCAGTGGTGGAGGTGCAACGGGAGGAAGGGAGGGAGGGGGGGAAGCTCAGAACCGATCTGGCGAGAAATTCTAGTGTCTTTCTGGAAGGAAGGAAAGAGGAGAAGGGGAAGCAGGAGGTGGAGGAGGTGGAGGAAGTAGAGGAAAAAGGGCAAAGGAAAGGAGGGGGGAGGTCTCAGGCTCGCGTGAGAGAGAGAGAGCAAGCGAGTGAGCCGCTCTAGACGGACACAGAGGAGAAAAAACGGAACTGAACTGAATGTGTTTGGATCAGACCGTTTCTCTCCTCTCCGGTGCTACGGAGAGTATGAACTACTAGTATCTACAGCAACGGTGAAGTTGTAACAAAATAAAATATCGGAAAACACTGGAGACCATCAGCACACCATCCCCAACCCTCGACAGAAAAGAGAGAGAAAAAAACAATTCTACCAAGGGCTGGAAACGAACGTAACAAACAGCGTAACGTGCCTTCCAACGAGAGCCTAGACTATTATAATAACGCAGGAGAGCGCTAAAAACTATAGAGATAAAACCCCCGTTCTTGTTCCCTCTCGAACGCCAATATGACCAAATTTCTCTGTCAGGGAAGCGAAGCAAAACAGAGGGTATGAAAAAACGTTCTTGATGAGAGGGAGGAAGGAAAGGGAAGGGACCAAAAAAAAGAAAGAAAGAAAGAGGAAAAGATGGGCGGGGGTGATCGGATAGGACCGAGCGGGTGAGAGAGTTGACATGCCCTGAACCCTTTCTGGCTTGGTTTTTTTTTTGGGAAGGGGGAGGTTTCCCGGGATTTTTTCCTTCTTCTTTTCTTTCTTTCCTTCCTACGGAGACAAATCTTGAACCTTCCCTCTTTCTTTCTTTCTTCAACATCAACACCCACGATACTGTACTGTACGTGTACATAACCAATACAATACAATCCAATAACCATCAACCTCTAATATAGCCCCCCCCCTTTCCGAAATAAAACAAAACAAACATATCATACCACAACCAATTGCCTACCTCCCACGCCCTCCTCAGTCGAATTCCATCGGAGTTATCCTGAGCGAGACCGCCCTCAATGGGTGGGAGATGTAAACTTGGTCTAGATGGAAGATTGAATCTATATATAAATTGCCGACTCCACCCTGAGCCTCACTATCATTGAAGGATTCGGGACTATTGTTTGGCGAACATTTTATGTCTTCTCTTTTTCTTTTTCTTGATTCTTTTCGCTTGTATTTATTGTGCCCGCAGGGGTGGGGGGATAGGGATAGGTGAACGAGGTCCTTCCCCACACTGAGGCTGGAAGAGGAGATGTCAGCCTGCATGTGTATCGGTCGGTACTCGAGTACATCAGACTCTATACTTAGAGATTACATGCACTTTGCGGTCTCACCGGGAATCACTCGCTGTGATCCTTCAATGGGTGTGTACAGAAGAAAAAGTGCATAAAACAAAGATCCAATTTATGAGGTCCGGCTTTTAAGTTGCAAATTGAAAGTTAAAACTATCCTACAATGCCCAACTCGCTCCATCCCACCCCAGCACATCAAGGATCGCCGCTATCCTTTAGTGTAAGACATTACTCCCAAAACTACGACCACCTCCCAACAGGTACCTGCAAAAGCGAGTTCTCCTCGTTCGGCCCATTTCCATTTGTCGGGCCAGTGCCCTTCCTAGACCCACCGCTAGATCGTGTAGGCTTACTTTGCGCCGCCTCGTGTTTCCTAGAAGGCCCCTACTCGTAAGTATCTCACTTTTGGGCGGAAAAGAGGATGGAAGCAACAAACCTCAACTCTTCCGGCACCCTGGAAATCTGACTCTTCATAAGCATCTGCTTAAGATCATACATCACATCCGCATCATCGTTACTCAGGAATGTAATAGCAACACCACTCTTCCCAGCTCTCCCAGTTCTACCAATTCTGTGGGTATACTGTTCAATGCTAGTGGCCATATTGAAGTTGATAACTAGCGAAACATCTGGAACGTCAATTCCTCTACCAGCCAGATCCGTCGCAACGAGGATATCCGCTTGTCCAGCACGCAACTGCTGCAATGCCTGCTCTCTCTGGTCCTGTGATTTGGATCCGTGCAGGGTGACGGCATGCCAGCCGAGGTGCTTGAGATCTTTCGCAACGGCGTCGCAGTTTCGCTTGATGTTGACGAAGACGATAACTGGGGGCGCGAATTCCCGGGAGTTGAGGATTTCCGCGAGACGCTTCTTGCGGCGGTCCTCGGAGCCGATGAATTCGACTCGCTGCTCAACAGTATCAACGGCTTCGCCGGCGTTGCCGATTGTGACGATTGCTGGGCGGCGGAGATACTTGCGAGCTATGCGTTCGATAGCCGGGGGCATAGTTGCGGTGTACATCATTGTCTGGCGGAAACGATCTTTACCACCTAGGTGCTTTGACATTAGAACGGGGTTTTCAGCGTCTTCGGTATCGGGCTTGACGTTATGGACTGGGAGAGCGTCGAGAATCTTGTTGACGGACTCTTCGAAGCCCATGTCTATCATGCGATCCGCTTCGTCCTACGTAAGGCAGTTAGCATAAGCCACACCCTCTGGTGGATAGAAATAGAGAATACCATAATGACATAACAACATTGACTAAGAACCAACAACCTCCTCTCAAGACAGTCCACCAATCTACCAGGCGTAGCAATAATTATTTCTGCACCATCTCTAAGGTTATAGGCCTGTTCTTCAATAGTGTGTCCACCAACAATGCTAACACAAGTGAACCCCAGAGGAGTAGCAAACTTTTTCGCTTCCACTTCAATCTGCTGCGCCAACTCACGAGTGGGCGCAAGTACAATAGCATATGGCCCATCATTCTTGGTCATTTCGCTCAGAGACGGCAGCTCAGAGATGTATACAAGAAGGGGCAAAATGAACGAAGCAGTTTTACCAGAACCAGTGACAGCCACGCCGATAAGATCTCTGTTCTGGAGAGCGATAGGAATAGCAGCTCTCTGGACCGCAGAAGGCTCCTTATATCCGACCTCACCAACAATCCTAAGTAGTCTCTCTGGCAGCCCAGATTCCTGCCAGGACCGCATAGGATTAGGAATCGCCCCTCCCCTCGTAGCAATATTAAAGTCTTCCTTAAAAATACGCCAATCCCTCTCCTTCATCATCTCAAGCGGCTTCTCAGACCAATGCTTATCGACCCAATTAGCACCCTCCCTCTTCTTCCTCTCCATTTCCAGGATCTCCCTCGCTCTCCTCTTTTCGTCCTCTCCACGCGCCTCGAGGGCTTTCACATACCCCTGTGTCGGTTTCTCCGTCTCTGCAAACCCGCCCAGACGTCCGCGACCGAAGAAGTGCGCCTCAGCACGGTTATTGTATAGGGGGTTGTAATCCGGAGAAGTATCTTCCTCAGCCCCCCACTCGAACGTAAACTTCCGTTCGGACGTCTTCCTCCGCTTCTTCTTGCTCGCCTGAGCGCTCGAGTCCGGGTCGATACCCATGTATCTCTTTCTAATCTCTGCAGCTCCAGCAGCTTCCAACGAGACTTTCTTTTTATCACTACCTTTCTCCCCAGGCGGTGGGGGCGGAGGCGCCATATCACCGTCTCCTCCCCGACCTCTATTCCCACCACCACCCCTCTGAAACCCCTGCTGATTCCTCATAGCTGCAGGCCCAGTCGGCGGCTCTCGCTGTCCTCTCGGGCCAGTCGGTGGTCCTCCACCCCCGCCTCCTCTTCGCGCACCACTTGCACCACCACCGCCGCCGGCCCGAGCTCCATTGCTCTGCGCCTCCAACCAATCACGTCGTTCCGCCTCTCCGCGTTTCCGCCGCTCTTCGGCCTCTTTCTGGCGTTTTTCCAATGCAATCTTCTCTCGTTCTGCCTTTGAAAGGAATTTAGGCTAGGCAGGTTAGAAGGGCTCTTTGTGCTTATTCAAAGGGGCGGAAACGGAGGAGGAGTGGGTACCCTTTTAGCAGCTTCATCCGCCTCTTTCTTCTTCTTTAGTATCTCTTCTATAGATAGGGGACCTCGGGTGGGAGCTGGTTTTGGCTTAACCTTCGGCGGAGGCGGCGGGGGAGCTAGCTCTACGGGCGGTGGTGGTGGAGGTTCTTCTGTTGGTGGCGGAGGAGGTACGGCGGAATCTGGAGGGGGCGGAGGTGGCGGTGATAGCGGAGGGGGAGGAGGAGCTTCGAGGGGGTAACTATCCATGGTTGTAATTTCGTGTTGATCTGGCAGGAAGGCGGAGGCTGGTGTATTTTGTAGCCGCGTTTTTCAGGTTGCTGTTTGGTGTGGCTGGCTAGATTGACGTCGTTGACCACAGCACGGGGCAGAGCCTCCAATATCACCACAGCACCGCAAGAAGAAGAAAAAAATAGAAAAACATTCTACGAGAAAGCACTTACACCAATTGCCAGAAGGAAAGAAGAGTATGTATATATCCAATTCCACCTCTAAAGTACAAAACCATCCCAAACCCCACACCCGCCGTGTCTACCTCGGCCACTGGGTCCATCCCCTTCCATGGCCAGCCTTCCTCCACCTCTCTATAAGATTCGGCATCCCACGCATCGCCTTCTCCCGCATCTCCAACCTGTGCCATTCTAATTAGTTCTCCCTTCCCCGCTTTTTTCCTAACCTTGCTATGGAAGAATACATACCTCCCCTTGAGCGTCCTCTCCCACCCCTTCCCCTTCGGTGACATCACCTTCTTCATCTTCGGTCCCTCGAGGGCCCGCTTCTCCCTCACCGCCGTCTTCTTCACTGTCGGGGGTAACAGATCCTCTACACCGTGGTCTCTCGCAAGTACCACCAATTCCTTCTGCCGGCGCAGCGAGTACACGGGGTTATGCCATTTTTTGGTGACCGGGTGGATGGTCGGTTTGAACGGGTTCTTGACGACGTCGTTGGCAGTGTTGGGAGGGTAGCGGGCGAAGAACCGGGTCAGTCGTGGCGGGAGGGTTTGGGCGAGTCTTATGAAATCGGCGGATGTTGCCATTGTTCACTCGCTTGTAGTGAGGAGAGTGGTGGGGGAATGTGGAGGGATGTTTGGAAGGGGGTAGAAATAAAAGTGGGCTACTCGACTTGACTTCGCTTGGTGTTATACAACTGGCATTCAACTCCGAGTGATGGATCACGAATTTTCTTCAAGCATTTCGAGATAAGAATTATCGATAATGAGGGATGGAAATATGGAAAATAATGGAAAAATAAATAATATATATGATAATATAACAAAAATTCCCAAACACCATTTCGCAATGATTCCCAATCTCCCAAACACCGTCCTTTTTCTTTCTCTTTTCCCTTTTAGTTCCTTCCCCAAACTTTAGAGTGAAAGAGACTTGCGGAAAGAGAAATAGGGGAAACAACATAAAGTACGGAGCTGTGAACGAGTGAACAGCAAAAAGCGAACAAGACCAAACAAGGAGGAAAGCCTATCCAGAACGGGGGCACCCTTTCGAGTGGATGAAACACCGGAAGCAAAAAGTCAGAGATTCGGGAAAGTAGAAGCAAGTAAATAAGTAAATAGATGAATAAATGAATAAAAAGAACCCAGAAACTAGGAATTTAGAATACATGTTCCAGAAGAGTAAAAGTTGCCAGTCTGCCGGAAATATAAGTACTGTACAGAGGAGTAAGTACAAAAACCGCAAGGCATCAGTTGGATGATGATCAACCGCCCTCACCCAAAGCACACGGTATCAAATGACCATGAACACAGCCATTTCTCACCATCCCCTGACATCCGTGTGGGGTCCGTGATCCGCGGGGAAAAAAGGCAAAAGGCAAAAAAGAAACAAAAAATAACCAACACAGAAAGATCCCTTTTTGAAGAAGAAAGATGACTTTGTAGCATAACAAGACGCCATAATCATACACAAAAAGAACCTTGGAATATAAAAAAGACCAGAACCGCCCACCCTGTCTGTCATCCCGTGATACCCCACCCCCACCAAACCAAGACCGTGACCAACCTGACCCTACTAACCAACCCCCCTCGCCTCAAATAAATATAAATATATAAGAAAGCATTCATGAAGTTATATGAAATGTGCTTGATGCATGAAGAAACGCAAAGATCGTGAGAAATCGTAAAATAGTCTTCATCCAGTTTAAGAAAAGTAACCAAGGTTGGGATTCCGGTCCTGGGAAGGTCGATGAGCAAAGGACGAAACAAGAAACATGCGCAGATAAAAACGCCGAAAACGCACGACCACATCCTCCAATAAAACCCCGAAGAGATACGACAAACCGGCAGCCTTGTATAAAAAGAAAAATCTGTGGTTAAGAACCAAAATGAACGGCACAATGCAAAAAAGCAGATAGAGAGCTCGCGAGCGCTAAGCGGAGATTTGGTGTCCTCTGTCCCTCACGATTCCTGCGTAGGGGACGCAATGACCTAGCGTGGATTGCCCCGCGGGTTTTACTTAGGAGAGACCCCCATCAGGGGGGATAGGGATGGCTGCAAAGGCGAGCCTGGTATTGAATGGATCCCGGATGACCGCTTGGAAACCTCTGACATCTTCTTCTTGAGGGAAACAAGTCTCTTGCGGATGCTTGAAACATCTAGGTCCAATCAGCGTCGAAACTCACTCGAGGAAGGTCACTAGAGGACCCCAAATCAATACTCACAGTTCTCGACTACCATCCTATCTTCTTCCTCCATGCCGCCGTCTCCGTCACTTTGGTCAACAGAATCGTTCTCCAGGACCGCTTCTAGCATTCGGATCGATGTGACATAAGCTACTTCACATCCGTTGAGGTCATCTCCGACCAACTCATTTACTGCTGCTGCCCTACTCATTTCAAGGGCGCGGTCATACATCAATTTCTCCGCGGTAACGCCAGGTGTCACCACAACTCTATCGCCACTAGCATCCAAGGATCCATCGCTATCATCATTCTGATTATTAGGATGACAGGGGTGGCTTGATGGTAGCAATTTCTGCGCCTCGATCAATTTGCGCTTCACAAAGTCTGCCTTCTCAAGAACCTCGTTGAATCGGTCCCGGACCCACTGTACACAATTGTTCATTCTCATGCTCGCGGCTGCCATAGCTGGTGACGTCTGATCATTTCGACTATTGGAGGTATTCCACCACGTGCCAGCAATATCCATAGCCCTCGCAAGTATTCCAAGAGCCTTGACGTACAATACGAGTGCTTCCTCTGCAAGTTGAACAATCGCATCGGGGGTAAGGTCCAGCTCATTCGATGGTGCAGGCTCTACAGGCAATCCAAGGTCCCCTTCGCTTGCTGATGGAGGGAGCAGCCCTAGTCCATGTGTAGGCACTGGCACAACCGGTATCAATTGCGCAAGCTTAACCTCGGCAAAATTGTACACAACATCGCTCCTGCTAGCAGCATCCTCGATGCTGTATACAGCTTGCATATCGTCATCTGATGGGCCACCCTCATTGCGGACCATAACCATGCTAGCGGGGTTATTCGGGTACGTAGGGTATGGTGACTGCACACCAGGGGGGCTATGGCGAGGAGGTGAGATACTAACACCAAACAGACGAAGGTTGGCAAGCTCCAATGCCCTAGCAAGCGTAGACCGGGTCGAGCTCGGCGAGGGAGAAGGAGCAGAGCCAGGAGAAGGCCCATACCGTCTTTCATACGAGTTTCTAGGATATCCACCATCCTGACGTCTGCCAGTAACAGCGATTGCATTTGTAGCGCCTTGACCCCCAGATGTTGGTCTACGTGACAAGGCACTCGAGGAAGGTGACGGTGGGGTCATACCATTCCGCCTAACGGTGGCGAGTTCATCTGCAAAGGCATTGACCTGGACAAACTGCTTGTCCACAAAAACATAATCCTTCTCGACCCGCTCCTCCTCGAGAGGACGCATCTCGCGAGCGGTCGAATTGCGCTTCGCATATCTATCCTTCTGTGGTTCCCGCTCCCGGTCTCGCTGAACCAATAATGAGCTACCGGGTGAAGGATCTGTACTTCTACTGGCTACCCTCTCTATAGGAGTTCCAGTTCTTCGGCTATCCACGCGCTCCTGCCAGGCTGGTGCAGTTGCATGGGTTGCCATCGCGGGTCGGGCTAACGGAGATGGCGGTGATGCCTGGACACCTTGGGTTGTGGCCCTGCGAACATCCGCTAATCTGGGAGGTGGGGTCGCCGATATAGGACTTGGATGGGCAAAAAGAAGAGCGGAGGATTCTACAGCCTGTCGGAGCCTTGGGGATGGTGGAGTTTGCTGGGGAGTTCGCCTTCCTTCTCGGTCGGTTCCAAGCTCTCTCCCATCACTCGGTGCTCGCAAAGAGGGGGTCCGTCGTATTAATGTGGGGTCCACTTTAGGAGTGTCCATACTCTTTGTCTTCTTCATTGGCTCGGAAACCGGCGCAACGGACACACCAGGGATTGGCCCAGTAATGACAGGGTGATTGAAAAATTCCTTGAAGGACATTCTTTCCAAGGGGTTTCTCCTCAGTAAGCTGCATATCAATCTTCTAATCTCCTCGCTCGCTGTGCATGAGCTAGGAAATTCGATGGTATTGCCTTTAGTCTCAATTTTCCTTAAAAGTTCCACATGGTTTGGCGCCCTGAACGGTGGCTTTCCAACCACCATCTCATAGAGCACAGTTCCAACAGACCACAAATCAGCAGTAGCATCGTACTTCTCATATCTCAAAATTTCCGGGGCCATATAGAGCGGGGATCCGCATAAAGTGTCGGCCAAGGAAGCAGCGGGTAGATTTCTGGCAAACCCAAAATCGGCAAGTTTGAGGATCGGCAACGAGGGAAGCCCGACGAGCGCTTGTGAGCCATCCGGAGTGTATTCCCCTTCGGCTACTGGGGCCCCGGAATCATAACCGGCAGGTGGATCTAATAACAGGTTTTGTGGCTTTACATCCCTGTGGACCAATCCGAATTTTCTTAGATACTCAAGTGCACTGGCAAGTTGCTTCATGAAATGCCTAGCGACAACTTCGTGCAGTCCACTCCCGGGAACGTGAGGATAGGTCTTGATCAGGGGCTCTAAACAGGGGTGTAGCGATTCTAGTTTGTCCCTCTTCTTGATTATGACGGAGAGATCGCCAACGGAGCAGTATTCCATGACAATATAAATGTATTTGTCGTTCTTGCTGCAATCCTTCAAGGCGACAATATGTGAGTGATCCAGTTTCTTAAGAATCTGGATTTCCGACTCGAGATTTTCGAGAAGCTTTCGGTTAAGCTTCCCTCGTTGTACCACCTTGACAGCAGCGAGCGATTTTGGATTTTTCTAAACAAAACAAGAAAAATCAAGGCGTTAGCATGCAAACTAACGATTGGGTCGTGACATCCAACTCCAGCGTTTCAAACGGGCCCGACTCAGCACCGAATGAGAACTGGTAAAATGAAATGAGGATGACTCGTCGGACCGCATCTCAAAGGGTAACCACAGCTGTAGTAGACCCATCAAGGTAAGATTCTCCCTTGTTCCTCGGGATATGCAGAGGATCTCGGGAAGAAAAAGAAAGAAAAAAAAATCCCCGGTGCAAGAGATAGAAGAGGGTTTGGGGTGCATGGAGCGCAGCTCACCACATGGTGTCCCTTGAACACAACAGCAAAAGACCCTCTGCCAATTTCCTTGCCCACTCTGAAATTTCCTACCAGTGAATCCGGCATTGGTCCTCCACTCGAGGACGAATGTCGTGAAGCCATGAGTGTAAGTTTGTATCGTTCCTTGCCCGAGGTGGAGGTTGAGCGAGGACAAGCACAAGCTCCGGAGCTACTACCGTAAGGTTGATGTGGCGGCTACGTTTAAGCAGATGGCGTTGACTTTATGTGTCATACGACGGAAGCTTACTATCTGGTTGAGCAGATAGACGCTTGTGGAATATACTGGGCGAGAGAATGTTGGGTTTGGGGCAGCAGTGGGCGAGCGAAAGAGTGGAGATAGCGGCAATAAGTTTAGAATGGCAGATGTCCTGGTAGGTAGGTAGGAAGATGATTGTATATTAGAAAAGACGGAAGGGTAGAAATTGCTGGTGGGGCTGTGAAGCGAGTGGACTATTCTATTTGAACAGATAAATTACGAGTGGTGGAAATGGGGGAAGGGGGGGGGGGGTTGGTAGAGAGGTAAGGTAGTGGTAGTCTAGTAAGAGGAGAGAGAGAGAGAGGGTATTGATGACTCGTCGCCAGTGACGACGAGTCGAGGGGAGCGTGTGATGCGGGACCGTTGTCAGGGAAGCAGCAAAGGCAACGGGGGAGAGGTATAGTCGCAACGGGGGGAAGCGAAAGGAGGAAGATGGATGAGGGAAAGGAAAAAGGAAAGAGAGAGCAAAGGAGAGGAAAGAATCAGAAAAAAAAGTGGTGAGGAATCAAGCAAGCGAAGGGAGCAGAACACACTTTAGATAAGAAGCGTGGAGGACAGACCAACTTCCAGTACTTGTACCGTACCAGTACCGTATCCTGTTGTCTACTGTCTCACACAGTAGGAACAGGCAGGCACCGAGAGACGGAGGAGAAGAATAAGGAATAAGATCCAGAAGACGGGCAAGGCGAAAGGGATAAAACACACCTTCGGAAAATAGCGAATCCACGGCCTTCCTTCCTTTCCTTCTTTCTTCCTTCCTCCCTCCCTATCTTTCCTTGAATACAATAGCAGAGGAGAAGAGAGGAGGAAATGAGATTCAAAAGAGCTACAGTCTAGACAGGGAGATAAACGTAAGAGTAGACCATGGGGTAAGAGTGTAATAATAATAGGGTATCATAGATCAGTCACAGCCAGCTAGACCCAAGCCATGGCCAGCCAGCCACCACCTGCTGCTGCTGCTGCTGCTGCTTTCTGCCTCATCTTTTCCTCAGTTGACCTCCACATTTTAGCCCCAAAACCTTTCTAACCAGGTGATGTGACTTAACTAAATCGGGTATAGTCCAAACGAAGGATTTCCTTGACTAGCTAGCTAAAAGTACGGTAGGGTAATTCATGATCTTGGTCACGCTCCCTTCCCTCCCAAAGGCCAACCCCCGGAGTGCGGTGCCCGCCCAACCAGACCGAAGAACGCCAGAACAGAAGCAGCGGGCAGCGGGCAAGCAAACAAGCAACGCAAACCACACCAGCAGCGGAAGAAACGCCTACCGCACAGTTGACCACCTCCTCCAATGTAGGGATTGTAATAAAGTATGATACTGTACAGTGAAACAAAACTAAATACCCATTGGTCGCTTAGGTAACAAAGCCTGTCCCCTGCTTCTAGCCTACAGCAGAAATACATAACTTACGATAATATATATGTATCATACGAGTAACCCTTTCGCCGCCTAATAACCCTCCCTCCCTCCCTCCCTCCCCTCCATTTGGGGTTTCACCAACATTAAGAGCACTAAAAAGATGTATGATATGTATCGTAGAAGGAACACTCTCCGTCTTGGCCCCCGTCCCTTCGGTAAATCTTCGATGTATGCGTCTAAAGATAACCCTTCCCCCCCCCCCCCACCACCGCCAGAGGACTCAATAAGAACCGCTCTTATACATGAAAGCAAGGCCCTACTACCTATCACGACAGAAGATTCCCCAACAACGCAAAATATCGAACGGGGCCGAAACCAATGCAGCCAAGCTGTATGGCGATACTACTCGAGTACGGTATGTTGGAAAGGAATAATCCGAGTTATGATAGCTTTTTTCTTTTCTTTTCTTTACCTTTCTTTTAGGGCCAATGCACGTTACGGTAAGTTGAGGAGGTGAATTTGATAATAATATATATATCCATCTAGTTCTAGTATAAGTCCCAGAGGTAACCGGTTCTAGTGACGAGTAGGATACGATACCAGCGGTGGGAGAGAGAGAGAGAATTGCAGCTTAGTCCCGCAGCCATCCCCGTCGCATGGTACAGTACGCATTATCCTTTGCCCACGAATACGGCACAGGTATTCTAAGCATGCCGGAGGCGTCGGATACGAGTAGAGAATACCCAGAATACGTGGTGATATTATCCCACAGCACAGTCCGTGAACCACTCACTCACTCACCACCGGTATCCACTCTCAGGCCGAATACAGTGTGAATTCCAGGAATTGAGTATGATACCCCAGGAAATAAACATAAAAACTACTCACTCACTACCTGAACTCCCCAAGGCGATCCCGCCCTCAATTCTGGATGGGCAGGCAAAAGGCAAACCCAGGCCCTAGGCCTACCCCCCCCCCCCCCCATTCAATACAGGGTAAATTGCCCAAATAAGAATCTCCCAAGAATGCAGGCTTCAAACCCAGGTGATGAAGAAAGAGAAAAAAGAAGAAAAGAAAAGAAAAAGATGCTTGCAAGGGTAGAGGGGGAATAGACCCCCCAGGATTAGTGGACGTATCATAGAACCTAGTATGATATCAAGAAAGGATTCGGGAGGCATTGGGGTGGGGTGGGAGCATGGGCACCGCAGGCTAGACTGGACAGTCTGCTTAGGCAGAAATAACCTACCATAGGCAGCTGGAGCATCGTACTCACTGCCATATACTGTAGCCTCAGAAACCCAGACTTGCACTAAATCCCTTTGGGGAGAGAGAGAGCCTGGGGAAGCTCGGCAGTAGACTAACTCGCATGGTGTGGGAGACACTTGTGGTATGAGCGCGTAGAGACATGGGGAATGTGGTTCTGATTGGCCGGGAGCACCTCAGTGCACAGATGCGCCAAGGCACAAAAGGTCCAACCCAAAAAGGCGGATAACTCAATTAAAAGAGTTTAAACAAGTAAAGGTGAAAAATCCTGGCAACAAACGGGAGAGCGTGAATCAAGAAGTGATTGTCAATCAATCCAGTACGGCTTCCATACTTGCTATTCAAAGCACCTTTAAACTTATTTCCATTTGTTTCCTTTTGCTTCTTTTCTTTAACTGAAGTCATTTTTTAAAAAAAGAAATAACCCGAGGAGAATCTTGTACTGTACATGTACTAGTATTACTTTGAAAGCATGATGATTGTGCTAAATGTTTTTTTTTAAAAAATGGAAGGATGTGCATTAATGAAAGGGGTAACCAGAAGTTATATAGAATTTTTTCTTATTTCCCTGAAAAAAAAAGTAAAGTAAAGATATAAAACTTGAGATTGTAATACCTGCTTTAATTGTTATTGAAGGGTAATTTGTATTGATTTGAGGTGAATGACCAATTGTACAGGTAGATGGTTTTCTACTCCTGAGCAATATTTAAATTTAAATTAAATTATACTATAAGACCTTGAGTAATATAGGTACCAATACTATACTCTTTGGATTTTTTTAATAATCAATGTAATAGCTATATAGTTTACTACTCTTGGGCTATTTGTAATTACTTTAGTTTCTAAAAAGAATCAATTTATGTCAATACTGGTTCTATATTATGTTATTCTATTTACTGAGAGTATTAAATTCTAATATTTTTTTAGTTGGCTATCAAATTTGAATCCTACCCTAACATTTCAGTCTACTGGTCCTGCAGCAGATGGTCTGGATTTCTCGATATGAGGCTCATCTCTGACTGGGTAGCTGTAATAACGCAGCTTCACAATCTAGTACCGTATCACAGTTAAAGATAGAAAGCTCCTGTCATACCGGTACTGCCGTTTCTATGATATGATTTTAATTTTTCATATTTGCCCATGGTCTACCAAGAGTAGCCCTAGCACTTGTTCTAGTCCGGCCATCGTGTTTTTCCTTCCTTTTTATGCTGCTATCTTTGCAATCTTGTCCATCACTTACAGACCTTGCCGAGCTCATCCAGCCCGTGCCTCCAGATTGGCCAGAGACTAGGTTTCCGAGGCTACAGCGGCTTCTTTCTGTCTTTCCTTCTCTCTCTAGGTCACAAGGCAACAAGGGGTAGTCTGCAGGCAGCTACCGGTATCATCGAAGTAAGAAAAGAAAAAAAGCAAACATTCCGCCATCCGAGGAGAACAGTTCGGTTCCAACCAGAACCGGCGCCGGTGCTTTTTCTTCTTTTCTTTCCTCCTCCTCCTTCCTTCCCTGCTGCCCTCAGCTATCGTAGCGCTAATAGCTGAGTAATCCAATCAGATTGGATCCATCGAAACAAGAACAGAAGGTCAAAATAACAATTCCATCGCAATTAACGACTATGCCTTCCATTCCGGAGAATGGTTTTCATACTCATAACGGGTACCATACCCTAACGAGGCTTTCCAATAAAAGCAGTACTTGTACTAGTACGAGTACGCTTCCCGCATTGACCAGAATCGGGGAAAGCAGCAGTCTAGTGCTAGCAAACATACCGGTACATCGAAACATCTACCACCGTAAGCAAACATCCGAAAGGAGCAGAGAGACAAAAGTGCCGTATCTCGCCGGTGGCCACTTGTGGGATAAGCCCTCGGGATTATTAGTCAAGCCAGTCATATGTGATGTTTTGCTGTGAGTAAGTGAGGTGAAGTGCGACTTTTTCGTTTGGTGCGATATTGGCACGATTCGCGAGCTTGAGCTTCGATACGGAACCAGACTGGGCGGAGTCGTCGCGCAGAGGCACATCTTCTAGGCATCACGTTTGTGCACGGACGGTATATACTGTAGAGGAAAGAGAAGAAAAAAAAAGTTGCTAAAGGAGGAAGCAGTGGAACAATGGTGAATATTGTGATTCTGCGGGGGAGGGTAAATGAAACAAACATGCAAAAAGCGGTGCTTCATCCGCGGAAGGCTTTGTCTGCAGCAGCACAAGTGAACGGCAATGGGCGCAAGAGACACAGCCAGTTTTGGCTGTTGATCGGTAGATGCCTTCCACTAGCTTGCTTGTGTCTGCTCCCCATACGGTATCATACTTTGCTCTGCGCTGCTCTGCTGCCTGGATCGTATTCAGCTTGCTTGCGGGAAAAAACCCAAACCGCAGTACTGTACATAGTAAAGGAAGGGAAACAAAGAAGGGGAAAAAGGAAGGGAAGGGAGATCCGACCGGAGCCACTCGCTACAGCATGTTCCCGCGCTCGTTCGCCCTCTCCTCCCTTGCTCTTGCGTGAGGAATGAAATGGATAATCGCCTGCAGTCTGCAGATCAGTCGACACAAGACCAGAAACACCGCATCGTAAAAATAAAATAAAAAAGAGGCAAAGTAAAACCCCCGTTCAAACGGTCCAAGACTTGCACCATCATAAGCTGGGTTAAGACATTTTGAGAGACCTGTACTCGAGTACCTTATGGTGAGGGAGGGAGGGGAAATCACTCCAAATCACACAATCTATCTCACCATTTTAGTTATCGATGATGTCTACTTTACAATGCATACAAACACACACTGCCACAGCTACTCGACTACTGGCATGAAAGCGTATCAACAATTCATCACCAACTTCTCTCTATCTAAGGCCCTATCATACTTTTTTTTTTACTCCAGTTAGTCAAGTTATCGCAATTCCAACTCACCTCCATCCCATTCAATCCCCTATCTCCCAGCCAAGCCAAAGCCAGACGATACCGTATCAACTCAATCCATCCGGTAACCTCCTCACACTCGAGTACTCGCACAGTAGATCGACGGCCCGCCATCCCACTTATCAACGGGCTCCCCCCCCCCTTTTCTAAATTCCCAAAGCCTAAAAAAGAGAAACGGAGAGATCCTATCAATCAGCGCTCTTATCTATCATTCCCGAAAGAAAAAAAAGGGCCAGAAAGAAAGAAGCCCTCGGGGTATATAACGAGCAAGTACCGCATCGAAGATCGAGCAATCGTTAACTAATCGTTCGCGCGAGCCCTCGCTCTGGTAAAGTTATGGATATGATGCGGGAACCTTATATTTGACTACCGGTATTAAGTTATCGCGAGGACCATTGTGGTTGCATATCGGGTGTTTAATTTGTTTGTGTGATAGATTTTGTCTTAGCTCAGCCAGTCCGGGATGCACGTGGTGATGGAGGGGTGGATGTAACCACAACTTATGTGCTCAAGTGCTTGTACTGCACGGTACCTATATCAGCACTGGTATCATACTCATGTAGCTGCTGGCTACTAGAACTTCTGGTTATTGTCAGGATTCGCTTCCTCGGCCTTTTTTTGAGGTTCTCTTTTCGGGAGAAAAATAATAATATTGTTTTGTGGCTTGAGGGGGGTTCTCTACATGATTTGGGGACATAGCACTCGTTGAGTCACTTTGCTGGCAATCTGGCTGAAAGTTACGTGTCAATTGATATACTGGTACTGCACTCGAGTACAGTACAGCACTAATCTCGGCGGATTGAAGTCACCTATTCCTTTTTTTCTTTTTTTCTTTTTGGTGGTGGTGGACAAAATGGGGAGTGACTTCAATCCAGCGACATGAGCACGCTACAGTGGAAGAGAAGTAGGAGAGAAGAGATAATGGTTAATCACTGACTCCCTTCCTCCCTCTCTTGGATAATACGATAAACCGGACCTCATCGAGCACGGTACGGTACTCGAGCACTCGCCTACCCACCATGATATGAACCCACATAACATACGTGTCTCTCTACTCCCATCCAACCCTCCCTCCCAGGGTACCGTAAAATAATCAACACCCATCTAGATCGACGGAGCATCTCTGTGACCCCGCTCGCCCTGACCGCCAATAATCCAACCAACAACCCACCCGAGCACCACAACCACTGACTCAGCAACACACCCAGCGAGCAAGCACAACATAATCCCAACAGCGAGTGATCCCCCATGACTGCTCGAGCCAATGATCAAAAAGCTTATCATACTTTACATCATACTTTAGGTCCAGAAATGTATATGATGAGCTGGCAACTCCCAACCTTCCTCCCCCCCGCCCCCGAAGCAGATTTCCCCCGCTTGCTAGCTAAGTTAGCTTCCCCCAACCGAGCGGTCCCCTTCTTTGGAACAGGTATACCGGTGCCTGAATTCCTCCCTCTCCCCCTCCCTCCCTCCCTCCCTTTCTCACAACTCTTCATCCCCTTTCTCCATCCACCCATCTATCCATCCACCCGGTCGCTGCATACACGCTAGCTATAATAACCAGCTATCCCGGAAATCCGTTCGTAGCAATTGGCACGCAGACTCCGTATCCTCGCATAGTATGATACACAGTGCTCGCGCAGCCCTGTTACGGGATTGTATCAGGATATGCACTTTGGATCCGATCTGATGATGTGCGCTGAGCTGCTACCGTACTGCATCCATCTATTTATTTACTCGCAGTGTCGGAGCGTTTTAAAGAGAGGACTGCTATTGCATGTGCGCCTCCAGAATTTAGCACTTTCTTTTTCTCGAATCTGGGTGTGGTTATGCAATGGCAGTTCTTTTTGGAAGCTCTTGGACATTACGAGGGTGTATGGGTGGTGTATGTCGGGTGGTAACCATGGTGGTGGTGGCGGTTATGGTGATAGGTTGGGACTAATTCTTTTATTCTTTCTCTGCAGGATCGGGTTTCCGGGGGAGTTTTTTTTTTTTTTTTTTGATTGGGGAGGAGGAACGAGTGGGGTATGTACAGTATGTATGTGCTATATGTATGCATGAGCAATTCACCAATTGTACTATATTCTTTGCTCGCAATGTCTAAGTGTTGTTTTGTTTTTTTGAAAAGGACTGCTATTGCGTACTGCCAAAATTAGGCTCTTTTTTCCTCGAATCTGGGTGGTATGCAATAGAGGTTCTTTTAAAGAGTGCTTCGATGTTGCGAGGGCCTGCATGAACTGACCGGGATTAAGGGGGTGGCAGGTCCTATGAGTGTTTTCCTGGGATTAATGAATGAATGAATGAATGAATGTGTGAATGGGCTGTGGGGTTTTCGGGGCTTGACTCGAAGTTATACCTTTATATCGTGGGTGTGGTGCAGGCGCTGGTATTCTAGAATTGAAAATGCTGGGAGGTTTTAGTCCTCCATTTGGCTAGCCTGGCTCGTCCTTTCTGCCCCCGGCTGACAGGAGTTCTCGAAGAAGAAGAAAGTGCTACCTCCATGGCATCAATCCATCCCACAACCCATCACAGATTCTCACCACCTCCGAGCGTTCCCTTTGTAGCAGCGATGCAATGGGCCTGTTCTTCTACCTACCGTAGTTGCTTAGCCACTTCTTTATTTTTTTGATACAGATAAAACCGAGATATCAATCCCCGCATTTATTTATCCCCCCCAGTCCAACTAACTTACGATAAACCTTAGACCCCATCTCATCTCAATTCACCAAAAAATAAATACAGAGCCCCCCCCTCCCGCCCAATCACCATCATCACCGACTCCTGCGAACTAGAGTTCCAGTTTTTTCAAGTGGGGAGCACCGTATATACCAAACCCATCACCTTTAGTTCCGCTCGTAACCTGCCAACCCAAGTTAGTCAGAGGGCGCTTTGGACCTACTTCGGACTCATCACTGGCTCGGTTACCAATTGGGCCATTATGGTATTTAATTGGTTGGCTTATGACTGACATGGTCCTGGCTCGGGAATATGTGTGTGTGAGCGAGGAGGTGCAGTACTCGTACGGTGGCCGATATTGTGTACACTGCAGTGAAGTACTCGAGTACTCTAGTAATGCACAATATAGTATGCTGAGTGTCTGAGACTGTGGGTGTTAAGAGTTTAATGCAAGTGGTGGCTGACTACTATAGCTTGGAGCTATGGTACGATACTTGTATAACTCATACTGCATTATTCCAGCAGTGTGGGTGTAGGATGATCTAGTGAGTAGGGTATGTGGGTAGGATGAAATGGTTCTGTGTGTGTGTGTGTGTGTGTGTGTGTGTGTATGTACAGTGCAGGGCTTCTAGTTGATCGGAAGCCCCTGTGAACACCCACCGGAGATTCTCAGGTAAAACCGGGGGATGCATGATACCATACATCTCACCACCACCCCCCATACATGATCAAAATGGCTTACCACACTCAAATTCTATAAACAAAATGAAGGGTATACATCACTTGTAGGCGTAATAGCAGAGGAAAAGAATTGGAGGGAAAGTAAGTCTTTTTCTCCTCTGCTTCTCCTACCCATAAAATTGCAGGTCTCACTCAGAGGGGTTGGGGGGTATAGTGCAGGGTCGAATTCTACCTCCCCTGGTAGTAACAAGCCTGGTCTGCTCTACAGCCTTATTATTAGGGAGGACTAAGATCTTTAGTCTCACAAGCTCCCGTAGAACGGGATTTCTTAATTCTCCTGTTACCCATGACGGATTTCTCGAGAATGACTCGCGATGAGGGGAATTGAATGTTTGGATTCCTTCTACATATGTAATTGAACGGGGGCTAATTGGTTCTTGACATCTTAGCTATTGCCCTAGCAAGGTATTTCATGCCATGCTACTGTGAGAACAAACACTTCTCCCACTGGGGTGGGTAGATTTGGATCTTTTCGCCTGAGGTTAAATATTGTGTTGTCAAAATTGAATGCATTATCGAAGCAGATACATCCTTAAGAGAAGGAAAATTATAGGAATTGATCACTAATATCTACAGTAGTGACACAGCCCTTTGGTGTGGAATAGCAACGGCCAAAATATAAATGTAGGTTTAAACTCAAAACATGGCAGAGGTGTCCAGATCATAGACTTATAGCTTAAGATTGTCGAGGACCGGTACGTTGGTAAGCCCGTAACAGCAGTGTACTATGATACTATAACAGAGAATCTGTATAGCATTCAGAATTTGCAGTCGCTTTCCTCCGCCGCCCTCCAACCAGAAAGAGGAAAAGAATCAAAAAAACTCTTGTTTCATTTTTGTTCTGCTACCCCGCCGATCGCGGACCTCACCCCTTAGGGATGAGGCCTAGAGTCGGATTCTACCACCTCGCAGCAGGTCTGAGTTAAGCTACACTCCCATTGAAGGGGGCTAAGGTCTTCCTTCAGTCTCCCAGTTCCTGTAGGGCAGGACTGCCCACATCCCCTACGTGACGGATCGTTCGATAATAATAACTCATTTTGAGCGGAATCGAACCCCTGGGCTCCTGCTAAGTGCACAGGAGGTTATTAGTTTCTTGACATATTAACCACTGCGCCAGCTAGGCATTTTCACAACATAACGATACAGGAACAAATACTTATCTAGTTGTCTTTGATTTTTGATTTTTTTTTCCCCACCTGATGTTAGACCTTCGGCGCAAAAACACACAGCTCCGGACACCTGCAGGTTTCCGTTTTTCCCCTCTCGTATATGTCCTTCTCTTCGGCCCGGCTTGCTAGGGATGCATTATTACTGCCAGGTGTAGGAGTTAGGATAAAAGGATGGAAATCAGGTTTGACGGAGTATCAGAGGATCAGATCTGACTTTCCGATAAGTTGTACAGTGCATAAGGAGATTGGAATTGCAACAGTTCTCGGGGCGGTGCTGATGGTTCGTCGTATAGGCATTGCCAAAGTGGATAGAAGGGATTTTTTCTCCAATTCCAAGTTTTACGAGCAGGTATTGGAATGAATATAGTACAACCGTCTATCCCTATTCCCTATTCCTCCCTCCTCCCTCCTTTCCAGAAGCGCAGTCTCTTTTTACAAATCAAGGAAGGCAGTAGATTGCAATAGCTAACTTATGATCGAGTACGTATTAATCCCCTCGCACCTCAGGCTCGCTACTAGAAGGAACCGTGCGGGGCCGTGGATCCCCTGATTCCTCTCCTCCAACCTACTCACTAGTGTTCCTAGTGTGGGAGTTGGGAGACACCCTCTTGCTGTTCCTCGGTACGTTCTTGTAGCGATTGTGAGGCAGCTGTGATATTACTGTGCACCGTACGCTTTTGGCCCCCAATATGGCGGGGCGCACGGCGAGGTGTTGGCCGTTCAGCGGTGCTAATAGGGCTTCTCCCCGGGAGTCTTGTGATCTCTGAAACCTTGCTACTGCATATCTTCTTGGTGGTTTCTCTGGCTGCATATTTGGTGCTACCAAATTGGTCGCGGGATGAGCTGGGTAATAAGCTGATGAGTGACATGGAAAGTTTGTGTTTTAAGCTTAAGCTTCTCCTACCATGTGTACTAATGCCTATAGCAGGGGGTGGGTGGTGTGTATCTGCTAAGTGTGTTATCGTATAGTACGAGTATTCATAAAGCTGCATCGTTTATGGTAACCAGTCTCCCGTCTGGGATGCGGTCCTTATATAGTTAACGGTAGCCTCAGCAAGGCTTGTGCTATCTTACATTGCTTATCCTCTATCCAAACAGAGCTCTATATAATTTGTCTATCGCGCGAGGAAGAGGGGAGAAACACAGGGAAAAGAGGGTAAAAAAATGCCCGGGAAAAAAGGCACAGGCAAGAATTTACAGCGAGAGAAATATTAAGTGGTAGGATGAAAACTGCAAGCTAACTTATAGGCTGGAACTTCTCGAAGAAATAGAACTCCTTCCCCCACTGAACTTTGTAAACAGAAACTCATAAATACTCGCTCGGTTGTGTCAGATAATCACTGGGGAGGCTGGGGTGGGTGTGATGGCCTATATGTGCATTCCCACCTGATGGGATTTCCCGCATATACAAAGAGTGATGCCCAAGGGCAATGACCAAAGGTAGCATGGGAGAAAGGGAAGGGGTGATGGTCATTTGCATGAGGTGGTGTCTCGTAGGCATTAAATTGTACTGGAGGTTACCGCTTTGTGAGACTGTAGCAGGGCTATCACCCTCTCACATGGCCAAGCGCAGTAGCGTATAAGAGCGGGGTTAGACCGGAATTATCTGGCCTGTCGGCGTTGACCTCTTCTCGTTCGAGTAGTATTTTCACTACTGCCTCATGCCCCCACCAAGAGGCATACGAGAGTGGTGTTCGGCCAGCCAAATCTGGCTTGTCGGCATTGACCTCTTCCCGTCCGAGTAGTATTTTCATTACTCCCGCGTGTCTAGCCCGGGCGGCATACAAGAGCGGTGTTTGGCGGGCACTTTTTTTTGATAATCAGCGATGACTGCTTCCTGTCTAAGTAGTATTTTCACTACTTGCTCATATCCAGACTGGGCGGCATATGAGAGCGGTGTTAGGCCAAGGTAACTTTGCTCGTCGGGGTTGCCCTTTTCCCTCTCAAGTAGAATTTCCACCACTCCCCCATGTCTATTACAAGCAGCCTATGAAGGTGGTATACAGCTACAAAAATCTTGCTCGTTGATGTTATAACATCCTTCCTCTATCAAAGCAGATACAACTTCAACAATTCTAAAGAACGATGCGCAGTGTAGTCTACTGAATCCAGAGCAATCACGAAAACTCCGAAAAGTGAAATGCTTTGCATGCCGTAAAAGAAGCTTAGTCGATATTGGGTTATAATTCCTCTTTAATAGCTCCAGCGCAAGTGATCTCGCGCAGTCCGAGAGCTCCTTTTTCGCATGGACACCCCAGTATATCGAGCAATACTCTATAAAGGGTATGTTCTGTACGCCAGGCCAAGGAGCGGCCAAAAGGGCTTTGATTTGTCGGGAATTCAGATACGTCAAGCAGATTTCTGCCATCGCCGAGCGAGGCCTACTGAATATATCTGGATGAGCAGACAAATAATCCCGGAGAGTAAAGTGGATCAATCGCACAGATGATGCCTCCTTATCCACGGTGATAAGCCCTTGGCAGGTGCCAACCAATGTCGATATCGAAGGGATGTTGCTGGCATTGAAGTCCGTGGAGCCTAGCTCGACTGCTAGGGCGTGGCAGAGTTCATTCGCCTTCAATGGCCGTCGGCAGGACTAATCCACATTAATGCTGCCATCCCGAGTCTCGATTTATCCCCACTTTGCGCCTTTATCCGTTCTATCGTCCCACTGTAAACATCTCCTAACTCTAATCCGCCTACCAGTTTACTGAGCCTTTCTCGCCTCCGATGGATCGTCGATTCATGTAAGATTGCATCCATATTTGATGAAACCAGTAGAAACCTAGATGTATATCTATTAGCAAATAGTGTAGGGAAGGATTCCTAGTATCCTTGGGCCTACATACATTTCAGACACATTTTTGGGGATTTTCTCTATAATGTCTGCCGCTAGGCTCTCATCCATTGCGTTTGGGGTTCCGTCCTCGTCCAGTCTGACACGAATGTACTCGATGATATCGTCTTTGCGAGTGTTCACAGACACACCTATCACTCGTCCAGCAAAACGCTTTTCAACCTCAGCTCGAATATGAGGCCTTCCAATCATGAATATCCGTGTGCTTGGAGACTTCTCGAGAATTTGTTTCAGAGAATCGGGGAATTTGACTAGATGCACTGCCGCACATTCGTCTAGGGCGTCAATGCATACAAATGTGCGCAGTGAGGTTGTGATGGTCTGTAGCATCTTCACCACATCTGGAAGTCGCCGTCCCCGTCCACCGATGGCCATTCTCTGCTCTTGAAAGGCCCGTGATATCTCCTCTGGAACCTTTACGATTCCTCCAACAATCTGTTTCAGCAAGGGCTAGCATATTAGTCACAGACTGCTCCTTTCGCGCTGCGAAGTCAAAGTAAAGGCACGTGACGGCTATGTTTTGCCCCTTTGCTTGATCGCACAACCTATCCACTACCAGTGAACTGATATCGTGGCTTGTTAGCACTAACTCTCTTTCCACTCACCCCGAAAATATTTCTCGTTACCTGATAAATGTCTTCCTGGCTCCTGGAGCTCTATAGCAAAACAGGACTGCGTTATCGTCTTCACTTTCACTACGGGAGTCATGCTAGGTTCTGAATTCCTCAGTTTGCATGAGCCATCCCCCCACATTGTCGACGCGGCGCTCTTGAATATCTCGGTGGCGTACCTTGGGCTCTAGGGGTGATAACCAGGCTAGGAGTGGGGACGATCATCGGAAAATGTACAATTGTTCCACACGTCATTAAAAGAGTTCGAATTATGGGAGAAGTTAGTGCTATGACTGGCGGTATTTTGAGACATGTTCCGGTGTTTGGTGGGCGCACTTTTGGAGAGGAGGAGTTATTGATTATGGTCGGCTGATGATATTTCCTGAAGTCGAGGATGGGAGGGGTCCTGCTGGGGGAAGAGGGGACCTTGGCGCAAAAACAGTGTTGCAGATGATTGTACAGTACACTCTGCAGTACTGTACTCGTTCTGCTGGATAGAGGGGAAAGGGGTCCAACAAACGACTATCCACAAAACCCTACAGCATCCGCAGCAGAACAAGCCGGACTGGATCTGGAAAGTATCCTTTCTTAAGTAGAAATGAATTACCAGATTTTCAAACTAAGACCTATTCCACCGATTTCTTGGGCGTACTGGTGAGCTACTGATATGATATATAATTATTATTGAGAGCTATATCCGGAGAGGGTTTTTCAAGCACTCGTTTACCCCAATTTAGCGGTACTTGGTATGGGAAGTGCCCGCATGCTGAGGCTGCTGTAGTACGTGTATGCGCTGGTCGAGGGACACCCAAGCTATGAAAAGTTTTCTGTTCTTTATTTTTCCTTCCTTCCGGTTTTTCATCGCCTCTTCTTTTCCTCCTGTTCTTAACTTACCTCTTAACTGCCTTTTCTACACATTCAACTCAATCATTCATGAACTCTTTCACTACTTAATATAAACCCTGTGCCCTCACTTGAGCCTCTCCACTCTGCTACGTAAAACCCTCATCTCCGATCATTACCGCCGCATCAATTATTTTCAACAGTATACATAACAGAAAGTGTGAATGAATGAATGAGTGTGGTGCAGGTATCGCATGTTTCCCCGCCCCCGAAAATAAAGAGAGAACATTCCCCCCTTCTTTTTTTTTTTTTACCATACCAGTAATCACCCATCTGGGATGAATGCCACCACAGCAGGGAAATATTGAATTCTAGCTGGTGCTTACTAATCTAGTCAATCTTAGATCCTGACAATTAGCCCTCCCTCCCATGGATCCGGAGAAACTGTGTGGAGAGAAGTTATAATAATAGCGAGATGAAATTGTGTATTCCCAGGTAATTTGATATCCCTCTCGAATCGTCGGGCCTGTATGTGCCCTCCGGAACTATTTCAGAGGGCAGCGGTGAAGCCAGCCCATGAGCGCAGGGGAAGGCTACTCGGGTAGTCCGGCACCCGCAGCAATTACTCCCTTGCAGCGAGAGTAACTAACTTAGCGTGTTAACGCCCATCCTTCCCCTTTCCAGAAATACAGCTTCTTTTACAAATCGAGGAGCAAGTTCAGCGGTAGATTGCTATAGCTAGACTAACTTATACTTGAGTACGTATTAATCGCATAGCGCCTCAGGCTCACTTCTAGATGGAAGTATGCGGGCCGTGAATCCCTAATACCTCTCCTACAACCTATACGCTAGCATCCCTAGTATGGGAATTGGGGGACACCCTCTTGATATTCTTCGATACCTTCTTATAGCAATTGTGAAGTAGGTGTGCTATTGCTGTTTACCATAGGCTTTGGACCACTGCCCCGGGGTGTTGCTCGTTCAGCGGTGCTAATGGGGCTTCTCCCCGGGAGTCTTGTGGTGTCTGGATACTTGCTACTGCATATCTTCTTGGTGGTTTCTCCAGTGGCACACAGTTCGTGCTAGTAAATTGATTGTGGGATGAGTGGGGGTAATAGGCTGATGAGCAATATGGAGGGTTTGTATCTTAAGATTCCCCTGCCATCTGTACTAATACCTATAGTGGGTGTGGCTGGCATGTATCTGCTAGGTATGTTATCCATAAAGTCACATCATTTATGGTAACTAGTCTCTCATCTGAGATACGGCCCTTATATGTATAGTTAACGATCGCCTCAAGGAGGCTTGTGCTATCTTGCCCCGCTTATCCTCTATCCAAACAAATATGGATATACAATTTATCTATCGGGCAAGGGAGAGGGGAGGAAAAAATGCTCAAGAAAAAAAAGGCCCAGGCAAGAATTTATAGCGAGAGAAATATTAAATGGTATCATAGCATGAAAGCTACAAGCTGGAGGCTGGAATTTCTCGAAAAAAATAGAATTCCTTCCCCCACGAACTAAAATCTACCGAACTTTGTAAGCCCCAGATAGCGCCTGGCGACGAAATCAATGTAATTTGTCATTGCCGGTAGTCTCGTAATTACCCCAAGGCAACAGCACAATACAACTTTAAATGTCCGTTCCCCCCCACTATTGCCCGTGGCGGGCTTAAGCAAGATTCCCATATAGGATCTAATGTACTCTTATCACACTTCCAGCAAACCACAGCAGCACCTCCCAGCTCCCACCCCGAATGTGGCATATGATACGAATCACGGAAGCCACTATCTATGATACCGTCTCGAATATTTAATTAAGTGATTTGTATACCATAAAGACGGAGGAATCACGAAGCACCTAATCCCCCGCCGGGGATTCCCAACGTGCCGTATCTGTGACGACCCTGTTACAGTTCCTCGCTACAGTGTCCCATCAACAATACCTCATCCACCCCGCTTCTTAACAAACTAACCACCTTAAAATCTGTTGACGTCCATGCTCGGACTATTCTCCCTCACCCTGGACCCGTCGAGAACCTAGTGCACGTTTTCAGCCGCCAGAAGTCTATGTCGTGTTCCGATATCATGATGTTCAGGATCATTGTCTCTCTTTGCTTGAACCCTCTGTTCTTTGCATTGTGTCGATCAAGCTTATTATCTTTCCCTCATCCAACTCCATTCGACTCCTTTGGGCTCCTCCGGACCCCTCCCATCTCATCACTGGTATCTCGTCGTCTCTTCATCGGTCCACTTCAACAAAAGAGCATCTAGCTCACCACTAAGCCTCTAATCTCGGGGCTAGTGTCTGCCGAAGCTCTGATGACCACACTTCGCATAATGCGAGATACAATTCCATGATCCATCCTCGCCAATCCATTATATAAGATCCAACTCTACGGGTTGGGGAGGTTCCTCAAATTACCTACGTCATCCTAAGCACATCGTGGGCTACTGTCTTGATGGTTTTCTGGCGGACCGGGAGTGTCGTGTCATTATGAGATCGGCCTAGATGGTCTGAGAGGAGGGGAGCATCGACGGTCACTTCCACCCCCCCTTTCTCGTTTTGGGCACTACACCCCAGGCGGCGAATTATGCTTTGGGTCATAGTTGGAAAACGAATTAGATATCATGATCCGCTCAACCATCCCTCGTCACGTGGGGCGCGAGGTCTGAGGACTGAGCCGGGAGTAGGAAGGGGTGTATTCCGTACGCAAGCCTTTTTCCTAGAATGGAGTGATCTGGAATTGCACCTTACAAGTTCGTTGTTTTTGTTGGTTTTTTTCCGCTTATCTGGCTGGATCTCAGCAAATGCTTGCTAGTGGAAAGGGAGAAGGAAAAAAGGTCAAAATTGAAGATGAAAGAACTTCCATTGAGTGCTATAGACGCCATAAGGTACACCGAAACTTGAAAGAAACCAGATTAAAAGAAAAATGGTATCACTGCCGCTGAAACCCCTCCTGTTTATCCCCTTATAGTTCATTCATCCACCCCAATCCTGATAGCAGTGCCTTAATCGGTAGTGGACTTGAAAACAAACTTCTCCTCTTTCTCGAAAGGAACACCAAGCTCGAGCAGTCTTCCAAAGGCGTCCGCAAAGTCCTTAAAGAAGAGGTCATTATCCTTCGCGTACCTCTCAACGTGCTTCCTGAACTCCTTGTCTTTGACGAGTGCCATGTCGGTCGGAAGCATCATAAGGGATTTAGTCGAGACGTCCTCGAATTGCTTTGGCCCATTCCACTTCTTGTAGGCCCACTTTTCTTCAAGCAAGAGCTTGTAGTAATCGTTTGTCAACATCGTTGGCGAGAAAGTCCAGGGGCCTATACGGGTTACAGTGAGTTAGTGTCAAAGCTTATAATGAGGTAGAGTAGTGGAAAAGTGAAGTAAGCGGAAAATGTACCATCAAAGCCGGAGCGATCGGTATGGCATCTGCCAAGAGCGTGAGCACCAGACAAAGCGACAATCTCCTGATCGTTGAAACCCATACGGTAGAAGATGGCTCTGATATGCTTCTGTTCTTTGGAGGCGTCGGGAAGACGACCATCGGGAGTGCAGGCAGATACGTCTCCATCCTTGCGTCCGGGTCTCCACGGAATCTTGGGACCACCCATCTCCTGAATTGCAGCGACCGCAGCAAGTGTCCAGAGGTCAGAGTACGAGATCCAAGAGTGCTTCTTCTTTATGCCTTCGAGAAGGTCGCGGGCAGTCTTCAAACCGGCATTTGCGCCATGGTCTGACTCAGGAGGGAAACGCATGGTGGCTCCATTGGAACCTCCAGTCTTGGTCTCCTTGTCATAAGTTCCAGATGCGTGCCATCCAAGGCGAACAACTACCTTTTTGCGAGATCATAGTTAGTTAGAACATTGGAATTAGAGGGCTGGCAATTGGATACATACAGGTCCATAGGAACCATCGTCGTAATCATTATTCTCCAGGAGTTCTGCAATATCATTATAGACCTTCTGAAAGTCATCCTTAGTGGGAGTAAATGCACCACCAGTCTTCAACCCAGAGGCTTGAGCGCTAGCAAATGCGGAGGCAAGAAGATCATGGGTGTAAGCATAGTACCCCGCGGCACCAATCAAACCAAGACCCACGGGGATAACAATCTTGCTGGCACCCCCACCCGCTGAGCTGCCCGAAGCATATCCACGGCGGCGAGTCTGTCTAATGGGTGTGGTGAGAGAGATAGTTGGGCGGGCACGGGTTGCCGTGGTAAGATGGCGGCGGAGGGGGGTGAAGGTGGGGGACGCTTGCTTCGAAGCGCGAGTGAGAGTGCGGGCTACAGATGCCATAGTGAAAGAATGCGTGGGTGTTTGTTTGCGTATCGGCAAGAGCTCTGCGTTTTATTTATTTGGGTGAAACGGGCAATCTATGATTGTCTGCCTTGTCGAAGAAAGATAGAGGAGAAAGCACGTGGTGTGAGCGGGTGGAGCCCTTGTGAGACTCGATCAAGGTGGCGAGGAGGAAGAAGAGAGTAGGGGGAGTGAGGGGAGTGATGAAGGTTTGAGGGGAGAAGAAGGGAAAGGGAGAAGAAAGAGGAGGGAAGTCCAGGAAGGACGAGAATGCACCGGAGCAAGGGTTAGGGCCAGGGGATGGTGGGGCAGTTACTGTAACAAAGCTCTCGAAAGTCTACAAAATAACTCTTCTTTTTCTCCCTCCACTTCTTCCTTTTCTTTCAAACTATCTTCATTAAATGCTAGAAAGTCTCAATTGATTATCACAGGAAAAGGCTCTAGAAGCTTTCTCACTAATGGCTAGCGAATAATCAGACAAGAGGTCCCGAGTTTGCTGTCGCTCTCCCCTTCCCTTCAATCGCTGAGTAATTACATATCATCCAGTGGCCAGCCAAGGCTCAAGACCGTTCTGAACCCCCGTCGCTAAAGTCGCGCTAATGCCGCTGCGTGATTCCGCTTATCCCAATTTGCTTCTTCCAGCAATATTCCTTTTTTTTTACCCCAGAATTTTTGCTTAGTCCTGGCCTCCCCCTTCCCGAGTGCCGGCGGTAATAACATTGAATGAAAATCCCGGTACTAGTACTCGTACAGTACTTGAGTATCAGGAAAACTTGAGCAATTCCGTGAGGCAGCACAGTATTCTTAACACAACTATGAGACTATGGTGCTAGTACCGTATTGATGTGTTCCATGCTAGCCACCGTGAAAGAGCCGCTTAGATTCCTGATAAACCGATATGGCATGTTATGGCAAGTTGTTACCGGTACTGTGCTTGTAACACCCCACTGGTTGGGAGGCAGGGGTGATTCGGTCAGGTGATGGCGGTAATTAGGGGAGGATCCGGGTGTCTGTGCAAGCGTGTAAGGACTTTTTTTTGGTTGGTAATTCATTCTCCTTTGCCATCCGTTCCACTGGAGTGCCTGTACTCGAGTACCGTACGAGTAGATTAGTCTGCCTTACAGACGGTGAGGAGGGCAAGATGAGGTGGGAAGCCCAGAACGGCTCTTTTATATCAGCAACGACCGACCTTCCCTTCTTTCGTTTTGCTCCTCCCAAACCTCTCTGCTTGTAGTGATGAGTTAAACTCCCCTGTCAAAAGTACTGTCCCAAACCCCGTTTTACAGCAAAAGTGGGCATATTCATTAACTGAAATAATAACAAAATAAAGTTATTAAAAATTAGAAAAAATTATTATAAGCAGATATTTATAAGGAGAATCCGTTTCTGATTTTTATTTATTTTATCTATTCATTTCACAGGGCTAAAAATCCATTTCTATACAATGGTTAATTTGGAATGCCAAGCCCCCGTACAAATTTGGGGGCTTGGCGCTAATTTTGGTGAGGATTCCCATTTCATGACACTATGCCTAGGTAAATCCAGGTACAACTCATGCAAATATGGAGTTTTCGCAATTTCTATTATATGAGAAAGTAATTCTTGTAAGAAGGAATTTATGTAAATTTTCTCTATCACTTTAAGATATTTTATTATGTAGAAATGGGCTAGTTAATTACCCATGTTTAGGCACTTTTTGGTGGGGTTTTAGAAAGTGGGACAATACTTCTATTCTCATCGTGTATTCGGAATTCGGTTCCTATAAAGGTACCGCAAGGTGTGTCAGAATTATGTGAAATATCGAAGATATGATGTATTTAATACAAAGAGGACTATGTAGCCGATTGGGCACCTGCTTTGGCATAGCCATCGCGAACGCATAACAAGTATAGTGTTCCGGCTGTTTGAAAGTGATAGCTGGAATCCCATAGTTGTTAGGGTATGATAGTTAGTTTGGGGTACGACCGGTTTAGGGTCGTGACTGCCACCTGGGGGTTTTTCCCGTCGCGTGGGGTTTTCCTGTTTTGTGTGTTTGTGCTCTCTCTTCTGTATCTAGTCTGAGCTATGATACCAGTAGAGAGCTTCCTGTATCGTACATCGGACATCCACATCGGTATCATCACATACCGGAACCACCACCTACGTGCTTTTCTCCGTGCTTCGCGCTGTTACCTACGCTACCCCAGTTATCATTGGGTTGTGAGCGAGCTGCCATCAGAGTGTCGCTATCAGAAAGATTGTGGTGAATAGTGCTAGTAGCCAGCGCGGGCCATATATGAGAATGACCTCACACTTTAAAATTTACTGTCATGCTGGAGAAAAGGAGCATCAAGGCTATCCTCTGGTGTAGTTAAAATATAATAAAAGAGAAGAAGCTTGACCGAATACAAGAATTAATGATGCAAGTAATAGTAACTACTGCTGGCCATGTTTGGTTATGGTACTAAGACATAAATGTTTAATAATACCAGATTCCGAATACACGATGAAATTACAAGTACTTTTGAGAGGTCATCGTATGTAAAATGAATAATTTACCGAGGCCAAGTTACAGCAATTGGTGTACGAGTATAAATACCGGTACAGGCAACAAATCGCCTTAGAAAAAGAGTTGTATATCGTAGTAACGGCGTAGCCTTGCTGGAAGTGAAGGTCCGATTACCACGGTATCACATGTTTCAGGGCCAGCGATGGGTTAGATAAGATTTCAGGTAAGATACGGTACGGTAATCAGATTGATTCCCCTCCTTCCCCCTCGCCAAAGAAATTCTTCACCCCACGAATCAGCTAGTCAACCAACCAGCTATCGTACCCTCTGCGCCCACTACTCAAGCATCGGAGAAAGGAAACAATGTCCCCCCGACAACCCACCCACTACGAGATCCTTTCTCTCTCCTCATCACTCCAAAATCTCACCCCGGGCGCTGTCAAAAAAGCCTACCACAAAGCCCTCCTACACCACCATCCGGATAAATCTCCCCTCCCTTCCTCCTCGCTCCCCCGGAAGACCCAATCAAAACTTACCTTCTCCATCGACCAAATTACGACAGCATTCACGGTCCTTTCTGACCCCGCTCGGCGGAAAAGGTACGATCAAGAACTCGGGAATGTGAATGCTGAAGTTGCTGTTGGAAAAGTGCTGCAGACGGTGGATTTGGATGATATGGAGTATTGTGAAGAGGGACAGGAGGGGAGGGGGGTTTGGTGGAGGGGGTGTAGGTGTGGCGAGGAGAGGGGGTTTGTGCTTACCGAGGAGGATTTAGAGGATGGTGAGGGGAAGGGAGAGGGTGATGGAGGACAGGTGGTAGTTGGGTGTGTTGGGTGTAGTCTTTGGGTGAGGGTTGTTTATGGGGTTATTCTTAATGAGGATGGGGGGGGGAGTAATGGCTTCTGATATGGAGGGAAATTGCAAGGGGGAGGATGTGGGGATGGAGCGGCTTGCGAGGCCATGGAACGGGGTTCGGAGGTGGCAATGGCTCTCTGGGTGGACCGCCTCGGTTTATGTGGGGCAATTAACTACCTAAGCAGCCTACACCGCTCACACCCGCGACGGTATCCATAGCGATGCCTACTGTCTCTTCCCAAGTCATAGCAAACTGTCTACGAGTACACAAATTGGGCTTTCTCGCTAATGCTACTTGAAGTTGCATGAGGAGTCATTGTAAAACAGGCAGTGTCAATATGTTCATATATCGTCTGGTCACAAATGATCATAGAGATGTAGAATAAGGTAACTTACTAATACTGTACATATGTCACTGGGGTTCGGGGGGGGGGGGTATGGACCCTGAGTGAGCTACCGGAGATGTCGTGGATTTGCGCTGGAGTAAAGTGCTTAGCATCTTGGAAAGTGTCGGAAGGTCAGAGGAATGTGTTCCCCCAGTTAAGCTGTTCTTCATGGTGGATTCATAGCTTCATGTTTACAGTTCTTCCCTGAGATTCCCCCTGTAGCGGGCATCCACTATTGCAGCCACGAATCTGCAGTATAATTTTATAAGTTACAAGTGAGGATTGTTTGTAAATTATTACTATTACTGTTACTGCTGATTACTCGAACAAGCATCGGGTGGGTGGGGATGGAAGACCTGCGCTTATGGATTGCCCTTAGAGGCACTGTAAAATTTTCAATATATTACAGTACACTGTATCGCTCAAGCTTGCCGAAATTGGCCATATTGGCCCGCGATGACTTCCGCGTTTTTAAAGGAGGGCCACAATCACAGATTCAGCGGTTTAAGGTCTCGAAAGGTGTAGAAGAAAGCCAACAACTCCATTGCCTAATGATAAAGGATAGTTTTTTTTTTTTTTTCCAATCCCATTATGCATGAAACCGTTCCCAACCCAAATACAAGAAGAAAACCATCTATTTCCTCAACTGTTTCTGGTAGAAGGCGAGCTCCTCTCCCTCAAGAATGTACCCATCGACACGACCGGATTGACCAGGGCGGGAAGAAACAGCGGCATACAAACGACCAGCCGCAAATTGGGTCTCAAGAGCACTCTCGACCTTAGCAGTCGAAGCACGGGCGGCGAGTTTGCGCTGGACAGACTTGGATTTCGTGACGGGGGCAGTCTCAGCGGCCTCAGCCTTAGCGGCAGCACCACGCTTCTTTCCTAGAGGAAGACCGTAGTGGGCCTCGTACCTACAACATATATTAATTTCCATCCCGTAGCACAATCTAGATTTTAAGGAATAATTGCCATTGTCTGAAAGGTGCAGCATCAATTTGAACGATAGCGGACTTGGTCAAGGTGTTGGTACGGACCAACTCGTTGTTGGAAGGATGGAAAGCGACAGCAATGACACGAGTCTTTTTGCTAATGCCCTCGGAACCCCAGGAGAAGTTTCCAGCCTCTAAACGGATAGCACGGAACTTGCGGTTTCCACCACGGGTACGGACAATATGAATGCCTACAATTTTCGGACATGATCAGTTTTCTATTCGTTCCGTTGAAAAGCTGATCGAATGATAAAGCCACCCGCTCTTTTCAGAGCGGGGGTCTCCCTCCGAAGAGGGGGTTACGCGGAAAGTCAGGTAGACTCACGCTTGGCTCCGATACGAGTGCTGGCGGATTGGCGGCCGAGTTCGAAGGCACGCTTCTTGCGGTAGGTTGCGCGCTTTGCTCCGGTTGCGGAGCGCTTGTGGCGGGAGTCTCTGGAAATACCCATGGCTGCTGTCTAAATTGATGAATAGTTAGTACTAGTTTTAGGGCGGAGAGTATGGAGAGGGGAGAGAAGCGGAAGAGAAGCATGATTGAGAAATTAGAGATAAGTCCATAACCACAGACTTCATCAAAATCCCCTCAAAGCCCCTCGCCCTCGCTGGAATAAAAAAGCCAGAAAGACCACCAGGTCCATTCGTACCTAACGTGGAATTAAGGAACCGTGTGTGTGGAAGGGACCGTCGAAAGTTCTCTGGTTAGTCGTCTAGGTAGTGGTTGGTGTTGGCGTGGGATCGTCGGTTGATTAAAAACAGGTTCTCAATGAGCAAACTCGTCAACTGTGGGTGTGGGCAGAGCAAGTCTTGGCAGTTGTGACTGGCGTTTTTTTTCAGTGAAGATAACATCACGTGATGCAAAGTTTTTCAACCCGACCACTCGTCTTGAACCCTTTCCTTTCTCTTTTGACATCAATTCTCCTCTCTACCATCAATCTCCTTTTCGATAATTAATATACCCCTCTTTTCACGTTATGTCTTATCGTCATATTGTGATTCAATAAACTCAACGCTGAATGTAAGCTGTTCCTGCTTCTTGCGAATGAATAAAAATAAAAACGCAGGTGATCTTTTCAAAATGTTTCAAATGCTAGATGGCAATTTGAAAAGACCCTTTGTGAAGATCTTATGGTCTTTATGAGGAAACCAAACCCCATGCAAGATTAAAATCCGTCTGTTTGAGGCTTTCGTTTCTTTTTGTGGGATGCTGGCCATAGTTGTATGGGAACATATTATATCGTGTTTATCTTACAAGTGCGTTTGAACTTAAATTGAATATTGTTTCCAAGCCCTCGCTCGATATGTTTACAAGTTCGCTACAATATGAGCTCAATCTGACTTGCCCCTCCCAAGATTCTACACGGGACCTTTCCTCTCTCACCACGGTTTCGGCCACCGCGACTACCACCACCGAGACCGTGCTCTACCAAACCAAGCAAGTCCGATGGAAGTAATAGCTCTAATATCTGGCGGCAAAGACTCCTTCTTCTCCCTCCTCCACACAATCGCAAACGGGCACAAAATAGTCGCCCTCGCAAACCTCCATCCACCCACCACTACCTCCGACCCCATAACTACTCACCTCCCTAGCACCACCCCTCTAGCCTTACTTCCAAGCGCCTCAGGAGCTAAAGATGAACTCGACAGCTTTATGTACCAAACCGTTGGTCATACAGTGCTCCCACTATACCCACACGCCCTCAGAATTCCTCTATACAGGGGGACCATAACAGGCACATCCCTTGACCAAAACCTCTCATACGCACACTCCGGCAAGCACGGAGATGAAACGGAGGATTTGGTGCCTTTGCTAGAATACATCATCGCCCGGCACCCGGACGTGAAGGCGGTTTGCACGGGGGCGATATTATCCACGTACCAAAGGACTCGGGTAGAAAGTGTCTGCGAGCGCCTGGGCCTAACCTCCTTCTCTTACTTATGGCAGCAGAAGCAGGCGGAGATACTGGCAGATATGGAAGCCGTAGGGCTCGATGCTAGGATTGTCAAGGTTGCAGCGGTGGGACTTGATCCTGAAGGGTGGCTGTGGGAGAATGTGGTTGGGGCGCGGAGGAGGAGGATGTTGGATGGGTTGGAGAGGAAATGGGGAGTTCATGTTGCGGGGGAGGGGGGGGAGTATGAGACTGTGGTGGTCCAGGGACCCGGATGGAGGGGGAGGATTGATGTTCCAGAGGAGGGGAGGGAAGTTGTTAGGAGCAGTGGTGGAGTTGGGCATTTGAAAATTACGAAGGCTAACTTTGTGCCTGGGGGGGGGGTGGTGGAGGAAATACAGCAAAAGGGTTGGGCAAAAGATCTACGGATACCATGTGTCTGGGATGCGGAATTCGAAAGGATTCTTAAAACCATCGTTTCTACGCTCCCAACAACACCCCTCCCCCCTCCCCCTCCTCCCTCTTCACTCCCTCCCTCCCGTCTCAACCCAGCCCCGAAACCTTCAGTGTCAACCTTCTCCCAAAGCCTCTTTATAAACAACCTCACCTCCCCACTCCCCACCCCCTCCTCTCCTCACCAAAGCATAACAGCCGAAACATCCTCCCTCTTCCAAACCCTCTCCACCGTCCTCGCTGCCTATGGTGCCTCCTTCAAGCATATAGCAACCTGCACCCTCCTCCTCCGGCAAATGTCCCACTTCCCCTTAATCAACTCCACCTACTCCACCTACTTCACAACTCCTCTCCCCCCCTCCCGAATCTGCATCTCCGTCGGCGGCCTCCTCCCACCAGGCGTGAACATAATGTTGAGCGTAATAGCTGACCTTTCCTTCCCTTCACCCCAGCTACGTCGGGGGCTACACATCCAGAGCAGGTCATACTGGGCACCGGCGAACATAGGTCCCTATTCGCAGTCCATCACTTCCTCTGCAGGGTGGACATCGCTGGCGGGGATGATACCGCTGGTGCCGGCTAGTATGGAGCTGCTTAACAACGCAGAGACGAGAGAGGAGGTAGCGGGTCAGGCCATGCTGGGGTTGCAGCATATGTGGAGGGTAGCCAGAGCGGCCGAAGCGGCAGGGTTTTTAGGCTGCGTTGTGTTTGTCACTAGGTGTGAGGCGGTAGGCCCCGTGGTTGAAGCATGGAAGGGGGCTTGGAAAGGGTGGAGGGGAGAGATTGGGTGGAAAGGGCTTTGGTCATCCCCTTCTCAGTCACTTTCTAGGATGGAACAGGATGATGATGAGGAAGGAGAGGAGGAAGAGGCGGGCTTCAGACCCCCCCTAATAGTAGCCCAAACCTCCACCCTCCCCCGCTCCTCAACATCCGAATGGGCCGGTATAGCGATCGATGGCCCCTGGCTACACAAGTTACAAACCGCCTATAACTCAACCCTCTCCCCACCTTCGTCCTCTCTTCCACGCTTACATGTAACTCCCCAAAGCACAACATACGGTCCCAACGCCCCGCACTCCCCCAACGGCGGGCTACAGATGTTCTATCTACCCCCCTCACCGCCTAGTGCCCTAGCTATTGAGATAAAAAGGAGGATTAGTGCAGAGCAGATGGAAGCAGAAAATGTTACCGTGTATGTGTCAGCTAGTGTGGCGTCCGTGGGGCAATTTGACGCGGCGTGGGCCGAGTGGGTGGGTGATGGAATTGGTATACAAATCGTCCCTGTGGGGAGGGTGTGGGATGCGGAGGGGAGAGAGATGGGGGTTGCAGCCGCAGTGAGGTTAGGAGGGAAGGAATTTTTTTGAAAAGGAGGGGTGGGGAGGGAGGATTGGATGTGGGATAGTAAATTTGGGGAGGGAATAGGAGACGCGAGTTTACATCCAATGTCCAGGTGGTTAGATGCTAGATTTATGGCAGGAGAGGAGGTGTGTATCATACTGGAGTACCTTTTTGAACCTGCCAGCTTCGCTGTATTTACTTCTTAACACTTTATCCCCCTCTTACCCACTACCACACAACCATCATCGCCAACCTTTCACTCCCCGCTACCGCAGAACGTTCAATTTCTCACTACAATCATGACTGACACTGAGGTCGGTTTTTAATCGTTTCGTCAGCTATTGTGTGATTTTTCTAACCCTTGCCCGCATCTTATAGGAAGCTCCAGTCTTCGACCCCTCGCTCAAGAACTCTCACAGCGCTGTACAGTACATATAAGATTCACCAAGACTGTCATTACTTATCTTTCTTAAAGATAATCTTGACCAAGTGATATTTTATGAGTAAGGTTCGTGCATGTGGAACATGAGTGATTGAAGGTGGGCATAGGAATCAACCACCGCTTTTTACTCAAACGATGCATGAATGTAAGCGGAGCAACCCGCAGCACCCGCCATTCATAATCCCTTAAACGTAGAAATGGTAATTACCTAAAATAACATTTTATTCTCAACAATCTTACACCACATAACAGCAATGATATAATTGAGCTTGCCCAAAACTGATAAGAGGCCCCCCCGCCAGACCGACGAAGCCGCCGGGCCTTCGCACACAAACACAACCCTCGGAATGAACCAGAAAAAGAGTGAATGAATGAATGAAAGCGCAGGGATTGGTGAGATATCGGTTTCCGCTCACCCGGCCGAGGAGGTGTTTTTGGAAAGGCGACACAGAAAAGTCCCCTCTCCCTCTCCCTCTTGGAGAAAGAATCAGATCCAGTGATCGGGGGACCACCGGGGCAAAGCTCCCTCAGGAGGTCAGGATACCGGCAGCGATATTCCTCGTCACAACCTCCTGGGGACGCTGCAACCTTCGTTTATTGGGGGAGGTATCATCGCTGGTTCTGCTGGATCTACTGTCTTGGAGTAATCCGGTGTTGGGGTTATATTGCTCCTCCACCATGTTGAGAAATTTTGAGAGAAAGAAGACGCTTTTAGATGCGAGGAAATTGAAATTGGAGTTGGGAGTTCGGAGTGAGTAAAATTCTGGTAAGAACACCGGAATCACTGTAAATTACGTACAAGGCCTTCAAGAATTTAATTTTTTTAAGGTTATCATATAACCTTTCATTCTCACAGGACTAGGCGTTAAGTGCCAGATGGCCTCCCTTAGTGCCTCTGGCCTCGATAGTTAGTGGTGATCCCGTACTGAGATTCCAGGTAGCCAACGATCGGCCTATGTAGCCCGTAGCCCGTAATCTCATAGTCACGTTCCCTAGATATGATATGGCCCTCGCGTCAGTTATGCCGTCTATCACCCAGGGCCGAAAGAAAAAAGGGGAGCACAAACACAATCTAGAACCCCGAATCCAAACTAGTTTGCAAGTCTACGCGTTCGGAGGTATAGTTCTTGGACAGGGACCATCGTCGGTCCATAAAAAGTACTGGCAAAAACAGACCAAGAAAGCCTAAATTCGACCCCAACCAAATCCGCACGGCCCCAAGAACCCCAAATACGAATCATTACCAAAATTCGCCTGCTAGTAGCCAGGAACTTGGCGATTTAGTGTGTGTCTCTTCAGCTGCGATTGATTGCGAATTGGCCTTTGCGAAAACAAGTAAGGACTCTGGGTGTCCAAACTCCCGTGCCATGTCACTGAATTCGTATTTGTGGGTGCCCATAAAAAAGGTGACCCAATTTGAGGGTCCCCATCGCGATGGGCACGTTGGGGGCACAAAATATGTCTGATTTAGCCAAAATTCTGACCTTGTGAGGTCCGGGTCAGATTCTACGCCTTAAGGCGATACATGATCGATTGGGACGGAAATGGTGTTGTCAAGTGGTAGCGAAAGTGCCCGCTTTTGGTTTCACGGGTTTGGTAGTACGCGGGGTGAGAAGGAGCTGGATCATGTAGTATCACTCGGGCAGGACTCGGAGGAGCCAGTTTGAGTTTGGAATTTAGCCTAGCGTAGCCTACAATACAAGAGGTATAGGCCTTTATAAAGCCAATTTTATTCCCCTTAAACCATCCCTAACAGCGTACAAGAGTAGGCCTCCTCTTCAGAAACACATATCCCCGCACATCCCAATGATCCCATTACCTCTTCCTCTGCAGTTTCAGCTTTAGCGTCTTCAGCGCCTTCAGGATCTTCAGTTTGAGGCTAGCGCCCTCTGCCGCCTCCCCCTTCTCCCCGCTTGCCTGTGTAACCCGATCTCTCGGTCCATCCCCAGTAGATGCAAAGTAGATGCAAAGTCCTCCCGGGCATCCGGTATGCTTTGGCGCCCAACTCGAGACCCTTCCAGTCATAAGCTCCTAAGCTATAGGTCCGTAGGCAAGCCCATTGACCTGAATGTGCTCGAGCGATCGAGCCGAAGCCGAGCACTGTAGCGACCTTGGGCACCTGCCAGCCAACCAGAGAGCTAAGATATCAAGTATCCATTTACCTAATTGGCCCACCGGTGCTGATCAACTTCTATCTCCGCCACTCCAACTCGGTCGTAGGAGCACACCTGTAGAAACGTTTCGTCAATGAGCACGAGGGATACAAATACCACATCACCCGGAGGATCTAGGAATCGCGCAAGAGCAGTCAAATTGAGTGTTGCTCAAGAAGGTAGTGAGAGTCAACCTCTCCAGAAGACTCTTTCCTCTCCAAGAAGTAGAAAACCCTAGCAGAAATAACGCTCTGTGGCGAATCATCGCCAAAATCTGACTCTGGGAGGACGACTTTCTTACGAACACCGCTCGCCGATTGAGCTACGCTAATACAGGGATGGTGACCGGAAGCTAATATCACCAACTATTCCCTTGGTCAGGACTTTGTAAAAAAAAAGTGCGGAACTGTCAAAAAATGCGCTCATCCCGCGATAGAAGTGCTAGCGGATTCACTGATGCTAAATGGGTGATTTGCAGATTACAGGCTAAATGGGGAGTCTCCACTCATCATTTGTCAAGCACAATAAACTCCCACATTACACTATCCTAGGCGCTTAGCAGGTATGTAAGGCCACTGGTGGCCTATAAACTGCCACTCTACCATACCCCTGGGATGAAGAGATTAAATGACCTGGCGAACTGGCCGGGCAGGAGCCCCGCGAAGACTGTCCACTGCTGGACGCAATATGATTAGATAGGATCACAAAACATGATACCACGCTGTCAATTCCCCGAAACCTCCAGGGGTCGTGGATAACAATATATAAAACTAATTCGGTATCACCAAGGATTATCAATAAAGAAGTTGTACTTTATACTTCTCCTCAAGGTACCTGTGTGGTGGGTGGCGTCTTCGTTTGTACCCCGAATTTCACAGAATTCTAGCTGGAGGATACTCGGGCCGAAGGGGTACAGCGGAGGTCTTCTGACCCCGAGGAGCTGCGGAGAATTTACTTGAATCGGCGGCCTTCTTATAATTTAGACAGAAGATCTCGAGCTTAGTTCCGACAATACTTGAGTATGATACAAACGAAGAGAGTTATCATTGGGGTGTTTTATGTGGAGGTCTTGGCAGTTGCACGATCTGTAAAAAAAAACCCTAACTGCCCGAGTGCGCGTCCATGACTGCAGCAGCATGCATTTCCTGTGAGGCTAGATTATTTCCCGAGAAAACATGGATGCCTCCAGTTGAGAAATTTGATTCTCTCCCTACTCATCAAATATATAGAATCCGTCGGAAGAGGTTTCATGTATTTTCAAAATCCATCATCCTTAGGGCCTCGGTTTGTTACTAAACCCTTCTTAGCGAAAATTGGCGGGGAAAAATGAGCCCCGAGGCGGACCGAGCCAGAGGACGAGTAGCCTCGAATCCCGTACTGGTATGCATGTGTCGCAGAGAAATGCGCACCTCGCCAGCATCACCCCTCAAACCCATAGACCAATAGACCTTAGTCATAACCCACCTTTCCTCGCTTCAGATCTGGAATTGCCTTCCCTCGCTTTCCATGCCGCTTCCCCCTTCCAGCTAAATGAGAACCTTTCTCCGTGCTGCCCCGATCACACGATCGAGTCTCTTACACCCCCGCCCTCTAAGCCAGTTGAGAAACTACAGCTTCATCTCTCGATATCGTTCGTCTACTACAACAATTACTGCTACTACTACTGTTGCTACTACTACTTCACCTTCATATTTACAAGGCCGGCATAGATCTGTTGCGTCTTCCTTAACCTCTCGTCAATTTTTCCGACGCTGCTCTGCTCACAGAATGTGTTACGGTAAAGATACTTCTGGTTCGGTCGACATTACTCAGGGGAGGGAAGTCCTACCCGGGAATGTGAAGCCAACCAATTACGCTGTTGAGCTCGAGCCGAGCTTCGAGACGTTCAAATATGACGGGACTGTCACAATTGAGTATGATCCCCAGTTGTTGGTGGTTTCCAGAGATTGTTAGGCTAATAGCACTCGCGATAATAGCTTGGAGACGGTGGAGGACAGTACCACTATTGCTGTCAACATTATCGACATTGATATCAAGGAAGTCTCTGTAGAATATGATGGAAGTTCTCACAACCCTACTAATTCCAAGTATTTTTTTTCTCCACCTTGTTCTTAGCGTGATAGTGGGGATGCTAATTCGTTTACTGATAGCCACGACGAGGAAACCCAAACTATCACTTGGACTTTCGAAAAAACTATTCCTGCGGGTACCCAGGCTAAGCTTACTATCAAGTTCCAAGGATCTCTCAATGATAACATGGCTGGTGAGTTGGTCTAGTGGTTAATCTTTGAGTATTAGCTGATGACATCCCAGGTTTCTACCGTTCATCCTATAAGGATGATGAAGGAAACACCAAGTACATGGCTACTACTCAGATGGAGCCTACTGATGCCCGGAGGGTGAGATTGATGATGCTCATCGTTCTTAATGGTGAACATGATGCTTACAAGGTCCAATAGGCTCTTCCTTGCTTCGACCAACCGGATCTTAAAGCTACATGGGATGTCACCTTGATCTGCGACAAGAACCTAACTGCCCTATCAAACATGGACGTCAAGGAAGAGAAAGAACTCGACAATGGAAAGAAATCCGTTTCCTTTAACAGAAGCCCCAAGATGTCTACTTACGTAACTACCTCCATAAATCCTCCCGGTGTCACACTCGTTTACAACTAATCCCCAGCTTCTCGCATTCATCGTCGGAGATCTGCGGTTCGTCGAGAACAATGACTTCCGAGTCCCCATTCGAGTTTACGCTACGCCAGGCTCAGAACATCTTGGGCATTTCTCAGCAGAGCTCGCAGCCAAGACTCTCGAATTTTACGATAAGACCTTCGATTACCCATACCCACTGCCAAAGATGGACATGGTTGCCATTCCCGACTTCTCCGCAGGAGCCATGGAGAACTGGGGTTTGGTCACATACCGAGTAGTCGACTTGCTCTATGACGACAAGACTGCTTCACTGGACCGAAAGCAGAGGATTGCCGAGGTCGTGCAGCACGAGCTTGCTCACCAATGGTTCGGAAACTTAGTCACTATGGACTTCTGGGAAGGCTTGTGGCTCAATGAGGGTTTCGCTACCTGGATGAGTTGGTACTCTGGGGATAAGTTTTACCCTCAGTGGAAGGTTTGGGAATCATATGTTACCGACAGTTACGCAGGGGCTCTGGGATTGGATGGGTTGAGGAGCAGTCATCCCATTGAGGTGCCGGTGAAGAAGGTTTCCGAGATTAACCAGATTTTCGATAACATCTCTTATTTGAAGGGTAGTTCTATATTGAGGATGATTTCAGTCTACCTTGGTGAGGATGTTTTCCTAGAAGGTATTAGGAGGTACTTGAAGAAGCATGCATATGGGAATACCCAGGTTTGCACCCCCCTCCCATTTTGTTCCCTGTCTAAGGCTAATTTTATAAGACTAGTGATTTATGGGCAGCTCTCAGTGATGCTAGCGGAAAGGATGTCGAGAGCGATATGACGACATGGACCAAGAAGATCGGCTACCCTGTCATAACTGTCGAGGAGCACGGTAGCAAGCTTCAGTTGACCCAAAACCGCTATCTAAGAACCGCAGATGTCAAACCTGAGGAAGACGAGACATTGTGGCCCATCTTCTTGGGCCTCCGCACTAAGAGCGGCATTTCCGAGAACCTTACCTTCAAGACTAGAGATACTACTATCGACCTTGACGACCCGGAATTCTACAAACTTAATGCTAATCACACCGGTGTCTACCGTACACTGTACCCTCCAGAACGCCTCGCGAAGCTTGGCCAGGCCGCCGACCTTCTTTCTGTGGAGGATCGTGCAGGTTTACTCGGAGATGCCGGAGCCCTTGCTACGAGCGGATACCAGAAGACTTCCGGCCTATTAGACCTTCTTGTCGGCCTCAAGAACGAGAAGGAGTACATTGTTTGGACCGAGATCGCCTCTAGAATTGGCAGCATCAAGGCTGCCTGGCTCTTCGAGCCCAAGGAAGTCTTCAAAGGATTCAAGAAGTTCCAGAAGGACCTCTTTGCACCCATTGCCCACGAAATCGGTTGGGATTTCAAGCCTGAGGACAGTGATATCCTCAAGCAGCTCAAGGCATTGACTTTCGGTCAGGCCGGGTACGGCGGTGATGAGCAGGTCGTTGCTGCCGCTAAGGAGATGTTCAAGAAGTTTGCTGACGGTGATGCTGATGCTATTAACCCCAATATCCGCTCTCCGGTTTACCATATTGTGCTGCAACATGGCGATAATAATGGCGAGAAGGAAGTTTGTTCTGCCCGCTCCCATAAATGACGGCCATGATGCTTACTTTGTGATAGTGGGATATCATCCACAACGCATACCTGAACGGCCGTACTGGTGATGAGCGTAATGTAGCTCTCCGCACCCTTGGCCGCTCTGAGAATGCAGAAAACATTCAAAAGACTCTTGATCTCTGCCTCAACGGCGAAGTCAAGGAACAAGACGTAAGTAACCCATACCCCTCTCCCCACCCACTTACTGACGCATCCAGATCTACCAACCAATCAGCGGCCTCCGCGCCCATGCCGCTGGCACAGAGGCCCTTTGGACCTGGACGCAAAAGAACTGGGACGTCCTCATCAAGAAGCTTCCACCTGGCCTCTCCATGCTCGGTGGTGTCGTTGGCACCTGCACAGGAGGCTTCACTTCCGATGAGGCCATTGCAAATATTGAGAAATTCTTCGAGGACAAGGACCAGAAGGGGTTTGATAGAAGTTTAGCCCAGAGCCTGGACGGAATTCGTGCCAAGGCTGCTTGGGTCAAGAGGGACGCTGATGATGTTAAGGTTTGGTTGAAAGTAAATGGGTATACGCCTGCTGAGAAGTTGTAGACTTGCCTTGGTGCTTGCGCCTCTTTTTTTGGATGGCCTCTAGAATAGCTTTTTAGAGCGAATATAGATGGTTTAGCAGGTTGAAATGCAGAGTTATTCGGTGTGATATAGTAGTGATATCTGCCATGTGGGAAGTGCCTAGAATGCCCGTAGTGAAAAATGACTGTGTCACCTTGCGATGCCCCACATCCGCAACACCTTACCCACCCCTTCCAACTCAATTAACCAACCAGCCCTCAACCGTGAAAAAATAATCTCTCGGGGATCGTAAAAACATGAGAAAGCGATGCGCCAGAAGGGAATCGAACCCCTGCCAATTGCTTGGAAGGCAATTATCCTACCACTGGACCACTGGCGCTGGACATGTTTGGCTGCTCACTTTTGCGTATAAGGGTAGTTTTCTAGCTATTTGACCAGTTCATGAAATTTTTTTCGGAGCCTCAATCAATCATATTCTACGGGGCTCCGGCACAGCGCTGGTCGATAGAAATCCCAATATCACAGTTGGAAACATGCACAGCAGCGCCGACCCGCATACCCAGTTCAACAACATCCCAAAAGTACTGGAACCACAGCGCACACAAACCCACAACATGACACCTCTTTCCCATTAAAATAAAAAAAAACCCTATAATAACAAACACTCTCCCTCCTCCTCCTCCTCCTCCTCCTCCTCCTATGGAAAATGAATGTAAAACCCAACACCCCTCCACCCAGCCCACGAACGAAACAAAATGGAAGAAGTGGGTGTTTCCGGTTTTTTTTTTTCCTAAAAATTAATCTCGAAGACTTGGGTTTTTGAATGAAAAAAACCCCTTGGCATCTATTTCGTAATTGGGATGAAATGTTTGTACGGTAGACGTGACAATTGTCTTCTTGCTTTTTTGATCTGGGGAGGGAAAGGAAAAGGAAAGGAAAGAAAAGGGGAGATGTGGTGGATTTATACTCGGGATGGGCTTGGCGGGGAGAGTTTTTTTTGGCTTGGCTTGGCGGGTGTTGTGTGGGGTAGACTGGTGATACCGGTATTGTGGTTTAGGTTTTAGGGGTGTGGGATAGTTATTATAAGTATGATAATGAGATATATATCATAGCACAGCATGAGGGGAAGGGGTTTGGCAACTGGCGGATTGTGGTTGTTCCAAGTGGGTCATTAATGGTATCATAACTTGATTGCGTCTATGTCAGTGGTTCTGGTGTTCGGTCATCTGGTATGGTGTCACTACCGGCACGATGAAAAAAAATAGTTGGAAGAACTTAGAAATTGACTACCTACGCCGTCCGCCATTTATATATACTGGTACGATACTTGCTCTCAATACCGCTCTATCCTAGCAGAATTAAACAATTCGACCAACTTTACTTCAGCCTCTTCTATGCCCCAAGTGTACATGTTACCATACAGCGCTACACCTCGCACTTCAACCGGGAGTGCAAATACCGTATTCTTGGGCCGAGTAACACCACGTATTTCCAACCATCAAGTTCGCTCAATTCTCTTACGAGCACGGTGTAATAGCCAGATACTACACTTCGCTCGCCCCCAGTCAAGACCAATGCCCCAATACTTCCCAATTAAAAAGGGGAGAGAAAGAAAAGAGATAATTAAAGATATTCTAGAGTCACACCTAACCCAGACTATTAAAGACTTAAGTGAATAGAAGATAAAGACAAGGGTGAAAATAAAATAGAAGAAATAGTAAAGGAAAGAAGTAGTTTATAAAAGAAGGACGACGATAGTTGAAACGATGCTCTTCGCAGTGAAGATAGGCGTAGGCATAAGAAAGTAGCTAAGCGGATCCAAATAGGTTAATAGAATTAGTAGTAGAGAGAGGGTGAGAGTGGAGAGGGAAATGCTTCTCATAAGACGTGAGAAAGAAATACCCATCTATGATACTGTCCAGGTCGAAAATAAACGGACCGGAATAAGACAACCGGTCGAGGGTTTTCCAGAGCACCCAAAATCAACCTCCTCTCTCCCACACATCCCCAGACCTATAAAGCCGCCATAACAATCTCGTTATCCATCGTCCCCATCTCCACATCCTCAACCGTATCGTCCAAAGCTTCATTACAAAGCCATTCAACACTCTTCACGCACCGCCCAACAAGGCTGTTAATGCTATTACTCTCCTCATCGGCGGCGCACCGGCCCGGAACCGGTCTCGGTCCCCAGCCCACAGGGAGCACTACTCTTTGCCGAGAGTCCCGGTCGAGAATGACGATCGCGTCGAGAGCTTGCCGACCACCACCGAGGGGGTGAAGGAGACCGAGGGCGAGTGTTAGTGCACGGGTGCGGTCATGGACTATGGATATTAAGGCGAATTGGCCTCTGGTTTACTTCATTCCCTCACGATGATGGCATTGAGACTTACTGATTGGTAACGAAGAAGTATGCGGTGGAGGAGCGGATAAGGAGACCCCGAATACATCTGCGTTCAAGTTACCCAAGAGACTGGCGACTTGACTGTTTTTCGTTCAAACGGAAATGTTTCTTGTCAACTCACAATCCAACTCACCACGAAGGAGCAAACGGGAAGAAAAATTTTTAATACCAACCTCAAACCTTGCAAATGCTCAATCGTGCACCCAAGGAAACACAACACCGTAAACCCCCCACTCCGCCGAAAATCGCCCAATCTCCTCCCACAGTCCAAACTCTCAGCGTCGGGCCAGAGCATATCCACAACAACCGCTTCTACCCGTGCGTCCAGACCAATACTATCGTCTTTACTAGATACCCAACTAGGCCTCTCCGCAGCCCTCTTCGCACGTGACCTCTTCCGCGTGTGCGAGCGAGAAGGCGGTCTCGAAGATGGCGGTGTATCGTCTCCGAAAGCAACCCGCGGAGACCTCTTCTTGGACAACGCGGCAGCAAACAGCGGCGGCGAGGGTGAAGGCTGCGGTGGCGGCGGTGGCGGCGGCTGGTATGCCATTGGGAGTGGGGAAGTCTGCAGAAAGAGCGACTCTAGGCCGGGGACGAGTGGAAACAATGTATTGGTGGTAGTTGTGGTGGATTTGTTTGTGAAAGCGGTGAAGTTTCGAGTGAGTGCCCTATGGGGAACGGGGTGTTGGAGGATCGGTTGGATAATGCGAGGGGAGGAGACCAATAAGGGAGAATCGTATTGGAGACCCATGGTTGTGGGAAGGGGGCCTCGGAAGCACGGTTCGTTTTTGGTTGGGCTTATGAGTTACTTTCTTTTTTTGAATAACCATTCGGGGATGCCGTTTCCTGCCGGTCAACTGCAGTTAGACGGGTGCTTTGTCAGAGCCAAGTCTCAGTGCAAGGAAACGGGTGAGACCTTCCTTCCGAATCCTCCAAAGGGCAATGTGAGGACTTTCGGAGACAGGAAGTATGCGAAAGAGGGAGGAGGCGATTACAAACTGCGGGGAGAAGTGGATGAACAGGGCGATGGTGTGAAGTGGGGACCAGTGGGGAAAAACGGGGGGAAGAGGGGTTAATTCAATGTATCAGAGGGGGGTAGGGTTTGAAAGAAGTGGGGGAATGAATAGAGGGGAGGGGAGAGATCTAGGTTGCATGTAGGGAAAAGCAGGAACAAAGATCCTTACAAAGAGATGGAGCATCCTACGCCTATTTTCTCCTTAGGAAGAGCATCTCCAGTCCACAGAACACTCACAGGAAGCAGTCGAACAAGGTCAGTAGTGTGGAAAATGGGTAATAAAGTAATATAAACTTATACAACAGATGTAACCGGTGTTAGGAGAAAAAGTGGTTAGCCGGATTGGTGATGATTGACTCTGGGCCCTCTCTTCCATTTCCCTTTTCCTTTGGCAATCAGCTCGTGTTCGCGCTTACCAGTGCCGGTAAACGGCCCAGCGAGATAAGCGAAGAAGGTTGAAAGTCAGGCAAAATCTATGATATCCAACTTATTATACGCTACGATCTCACGAGAGCAAACCATCTACCCTACTAGCACAAGTGGGACTAAAAGAGCAGAGCCGACCGGCTTCGCACCAAAAATGGCCAATTTGAGACACCCATCCCAGCACCAATACTTGAGGGGGAAATTAAAAAAAAAATTAAAAAAAAGAGATATAGTAGATTCATAGAGTGCTCAGAACGGATGTAGAATACTTGACTCCTACTGCAACCTCAGATGAATTTAAATTCTCTGAAGAGTAGCGGCAATAGGGAACAGAACCTTCCTCTCAAAATCACTCCAGGACCATTGCTTTTGGTGAGAAAACTGGGTTCTGGCGGAATTTTAGAAGGCCCAGCTACATACCACTCTCGAGGAGTTGGGAATTGAGTGGATATTTGTACATTACGGAAAGATAACCCCCCCCCCCACTATTTTCAGTTGATCTATGGAGAGTTTGTATTTTTGTGAAAATTTCTCCAGTATACCTGTAGCATCTTTATGTTGAATCTGCAATTCCTCCCCCCTTTTGCCCCACTTATGATACCGACACGAGTAAAATATCGTCAGACCAACCAACAATCAATCCATGCACCGACATCATACCCCAGAACAGTCAAATTCTGAAAGCAAAAGGAGCTATAAAGATTTAATAAAATAAACACTGTGTTATGATACTTAGTTCCTCCCCCCCTTCACACTCACTCATGATTCCTAACTGCTCAGGTTAACACTGCACTATACTATACAGTGCTCACAAGTATCCTACAGGGAATCACTAGAGCACTACATTACGAGCACTAACCGCTCTTTACCAGATTACCACAGCACCGCAGTCTTTAACGGGTGCCAAACCGCACAGTGCAGTTTCCATAGCCGCACCCAACCGATCACACATTCCCCATCCAAATTTTTTTTTTTTTTCCAATCTCGTACTATACACTTGTTTATTTATCGACTATTGCATTGTAAGCCTCATATAGTACCTACTCGCGCGAGCACACAGTACTGTACTGCACTGGGCAGACAAAGCGAGTAGGCCCGGTCCGCTGTGGTGCGGATACGGTGCTGTTAGGTCGTACGTGACACGGTCAGCGCCGTGCGGTACAGTACTTGTGCTGTATACGAGAATACCGGTATCATACTCGAGTACCGTGCCGTAAGGAACAAAGGTATGGGAGATAGAACTAGGCCGATCTTCTCAAGTCAGCTCCGTGACCCGCTTGTGCCCATCACTCGGCTAAAGCGGAATCTGGGCTGCTATCCTTTTTTACTCTCATCACTACCTTCTCGACTTTAGGGCTCTGGTGGGAATATTTCAGTCGGATAATACGATTTATCCAGGAGCAAAGAGGAGGACCTGCTGTATTCAGTCGGTTGGGCTCCCGAAAATTAATTAAACATAGGACATCACATTATGATGCTACTCGGTTTCTGGGTTTCTAAGCTGGGCTGGGCTGGGCTAATGAGGGATGGGATGCATGCAGGAGTCACATTAAAGGCGAGAGTAGCAAGAGGAGAAAAGGTTCAGCAATGCTCAATCGAGGGCCCTCAGCCACCGGTACGTTTCTAGTTTATACAGATACATCTGGCCATGATTCTACCAAGGAATCTAGCAAATCTCTAGTATCTCTACCCCTCTACCTTTTTTGCGAACTCGATCTTACTCGTCTCCGCTATCTTCATCATTGTCATCGTCATCGTCATCGTCATCATCATCCTCACCACCATCATCGTCCTCCTCCTCTTGTCCATCCTTCAAACCATACTTCAAACCATAATCATCCTGGAAGAATGACAAGGGATTGACCATAACAGTGAAATTCTCCCTCTCATATGCCGCTTTGATAGACTTCCTCGTTAGGAGTAATTGTAAGCCTCTCTTGCCCCAACTAGGCCGCCCCAGTGATAAGGATAAAAGCTCACCTCAGTTTTCACCGGCGCGGTAACAATTATATTGTTACTTGTTTCATATTGGAATATTGGCAGCAAAAATTCTTTGAGACTCTTCTTCAGATCATCTACTGACACCTCCTTCACCTTCTTCAATAATTGCATGTTATAGTCCTTCGACTGGTTGTGGACAACCTGGTTGATGAAGGATAAAGTGGCAGCAGCAGACATAGTGGATTCGTCATTGGCAAACGAGACAACTATTCCACTGAGCGCGCCTTCTAGAGCGTGTTTATCGAATGCAACAGCCCCATCTATGTGATCACTTATCACTTTCTTCGACGCCTCCCATGCCTTGTAAGCGTCAGGAGAACGGTAAATAGTGTAACTCAAGTGACCAGCATCCAAATGCTTCATAAAGTGGGTTGAGTAAGCTAATCCAGTTCCTCGAACAGCCCTTTCCCCTCAAGCATTAGCACAGACTGACAATATCGAAGGAAATGAATGTCTTGCCTCCATAGCGGACCCTCGACGGCATCGAGGTATGATATAGCCAGAAGGAGTGCCGGAAGTTTAGGGTGATTCGGGCTATCAGGCCCAATAGCAAAGTGAATTGAGAAGGAGGAATCAATCGTTGGAAGCGGGACGATATGTGTGATCTTCCCAGGCTTTGCGCCCTCGGGCGTGAGCCGTGGTCCCCTGCGGTCGATAGGTGATAATTTGCCGCTCTAGCCATATCACATCAAGTCAGCACTGATCCTTTCCAGAAATTAAGGAAAGTATTTGGTTTCCTCCAAGACGTACAAATGGCCGATTATAAGTGAAAACCTTCCAGGCTGAGACTGGATTTTTTAGTTTCGCCAACTCTCCAACTATAAGTATGCGAAAATTGTCAAGCTTGACAAAAGTTTGGCGCAACTCCTCGAACTGTTTTATAACTTGTTCTGGTTCGTCCTCAAGAAGCTTGCTAATACGTTTGAGGTACAGTGCTTTGGTAAGGGTATTTTGAGCCCGGGCAACCGAGCTGCGAGAAAAAGCAACCATGCGAGCCACGGACTGGCTCATCTACAACAACATTAGAACGTTGAAAGACACTAGTACATGCCAGAGACACACCTGGTTCCCCGACCGCTTTTCCTCGGGAATGTCGCTCTTCATTTTTGTTAGTGTGGTGGCAAGACGCTAGTAATTAAGTCAACAAATCTCCCGACATCCTCCCAAGAGGATAATATCCGGTACCTTTTTATCAAATACACTATCCCACATTAACTCCCGTAGCCATTTTATGGCAACCTCGTACTTTTCTGGCTCTATCCGGAAGTTAATTCTGATATTCTCCGCAGCATCCATATAAGAAGCCGAGCCAATATCATAATCCACCGTATCCTTTTCTAGCTCTGCCACGACCTGTTCAAATTCAATTCTCACACCGTCTCTCACCACTGGAGTATTGAAGAAATTCTCGAGATACACCGCTAGCAAAGGGCGCCGCTCCACAGGGATTGACTCAGTGGAGATTAGGAGAACGATTTTGACGAAATTTGAGGTAACGTTCTCGTAGTGCAAATATAGTGGAATGCCTACAGAGTCTTTGTCAATGATTCTTTGGGCCTCGGTATCTCTGTATATATAAGGGCTGGTCAGTAGCTTCGGAGATTGATTCATAATGTGTCACTCACGTTTTCCATTCTTCAGCCGCCAGTCCTGCTCTCGCGGTCTTCAGAAAGGATTAGCCTAAGTCAGTCTAAGTCCAATGTTGCACTGCACGGAGAAAGGAAAGGCTTACAATAGTTTTTATAAAATTAATTGATTCTATGCCAGGAACTGGAAATTTCCCCAGGAGCTCTTTTGGAATTTCCCTCTCGTTGTCTGCGGTTGCCTCATCTAGCCTTTCTTGAAGCCTCTTAAGACCTTCCTCACCTAGCTCCTTCTTTCTTGCAGCTATCCTTGCCTTCTCACCCTCTTCGATACTCTTGGCTAGCTTTGCAGATGGGCGACCCAGAACAGAGACATGCTTATTTTCCGCAATCCATCTTCTCAGGAATTCTCTCCAATCCTTCTCGCCCCACTTTTCAAGTTCATCATACCAGGAGAGAGTTTCGATGTTCTTCAAGGTACTGCCATCTCGCTTCCCGAATAGATGATCCCTAATGACTGGAGTAGCAAAATACTCACCAGAATTCTCGAAGCTATATTTCTTCTGTCGCTTAGTGCGTCTCAAGCACTCCTGCATGTACTTGAAATCTAGAGGCTCGTTGGCTGTTTTCTTTAGCACTTCGAAGAGTCTTTTCTCAGCTTCCGCGAGACGTTTTGTAGAAACACTGGAGAGTGAGAGCCAGATCAAAGAATCCGGTCTATCCTCTACGTATAACATGGCGCTAGAGGCAACAGGGTCTTCGCACTCGACCAATTGATTCTCTAAAACAGAGACCGATGAGCCAGTAAGATATGTGCTAAGAGTTTCAAGGGCTGCCGACAGTTTAGGATCAATGCAGTCAGGACCAAAGAAACCAACGAGTACTTCCCCCCTGGACTCATCCTTTTCTGGAAATTCAACCGTAGATATAGATGAACTGTTTAACTGTGGAACTGGCTTCGATTCGATCCAAGGTCTATGAAACGTTTAGCATAGTCCGATTACGCTGGTGAAACTAGAAATTTTGAACCTTCGCCAGGGAGCGCTCGGGTCTGGGATATCATCCATGATAGTATCTTCAAACTCATCCAGAATTTTCAACAATTCCCCATGGACTATCTCCCCTACTATCACAACGCACAGATTCTTCGGCTGATACATATCTTTATGGAACTCCCTTATTCTGTCAGCTGTCAAAACTCTCAAGGCACCCATCATCCCCCCAGTTTCGTATCTGAAGCCAACTCCCTCTGGATATAGCTTCCGAACGGCTTCGAGATTGGTTAATGTGCTTGCTGTATTCTCTATACCCTGCATCTCGGAGTAGACAACCCCTGCATCTTGTCCCTCACCATTGATGTGGTGGACCTCAGTATAGCATGCACTGTCGGTTATGGTAGGGAGGAGGACATGTTCGAGGTAAACCGGCAGAATCTGACTGAAACCTTCCCAGCCAGCACTATCGAGAGTGTATGCCGTATGGTCCGTGGCGGTCCAAGCATTCGTATTGGAGTATGCCCTACAAATTAATTAACCAACGAAGGGCTTCGGGGACATAGCCAATAGTTAATCTGAGCGAAAGATTGGAGAGGCGCTATGGCGGGAATTTGTACCTGCTTGCCATCTTGTCTAGAACCCCTTTATAACGGTAATTCTTAGACCCCATGAAGCATAGATGTTCTAAGGTATGCGGGGATCCCGAATCATCCAAAATTTCCGTAGCTAGAGCAAAATATCCAAGAACTTTTGGGCCCTCTCTGTCGACTACCACCGCTGACATCCCAGTTCTTTGAGACTCGTATTTAGTGATAACACTAGGGGCATAGTCAGCCTTGAACTGGGTGGTTTTCTTGAAATGAGTCCCAGTCATGGTGGACAAATTTGCTAGATATTTCCTAGATGGAGTAGGATGCCCAAGCTCCTTCACAAGGAGGATGAGAATTAGACGCTTGATCGCGAACAGGGTGGTGACTTGTGACTAGGGAAAAATATGCGCAACAGCCAAGTAAAAATGAAAAGAGAATATAGATGAGGGTGATAGTGCAGACGAAGGGGATGGCACTGGTGCTGGTAAATAGGTGCGGGGTGAGGTTTGAAGTGATCAGTGCAGCTGGTGTGTGGTTGTGCCGTACTTGCGCTGTGGAGCGATGTTGCACTAAACGGATCAGTCAACAATAGAATGCAAAAAAAAAAAAAAGATTGAATGACGAAGATGCGGGGTCAAAGTTGTGTGCACAGATAGGCAGCAGCTAGGAGCTCAAAATCAATACACTTCTGCCACAAGAATTACCACGCCCCTAACCTGTCTCGCATAATTTAATGTTCGGAGGAACAAAAGTAAGATTGCTGACTATAACTCGGCTCAACAAACCCTGAAGCAGTGTACGAAAATTATTCCCACGGTGACAGGTTAATCTCTGATTACGAAGGTTATCCCGCAGCCAAATGGGACGAAGGGCTAAACCCCCTTGTCCTGATACTCGAGTACTCGAGTACCTGTAAGAGGCGAGGCTTATCAGGCGAGGCTCTTCGTCAATAAATCCTAATAATAATATTAGTATGATAGGATATTATGACACCGGTAAACTGTCTCGGTAAACTCCATGCTGCCCCTCTTGCCCTCCAAGATCCCATCATAGCATAACATATGATGCCTTCTGCCAATGTGCAGTGCTCGTAACTTTGCGAGGACTTATGCACTTTATTCTTTTTCCTAAATCCCTCAATTGCCTAAGGTTACGAGAACCTGTGAAGACATGATAATATATTATTATTATAATTATCATACTATGATATTTGTATCAGAGTTGATAAGAGGGGAGGGGGTACGGGTCAGGCACCGGTACTGGTACTCGAGTAGACATTACTTGGAGACATTGGGCGCAGAAACTTGGGAGAGCAGATGGCAAGTGCACAAGAAGAAGATTCAGGCTGGGTAACCAACCATGCCTATTATCCTTTTGCCTTTCGGAAACAATCAAATTGGCATTGTAGCGCTAGATTTAGCAACAGTCAGCTTCTAGTAATTTACTCGGAAATAATAATAGTTTAAGTTACTTGTACCGTATTAAACTTACACAATACGATCCACTATCTTCGCCAGGCACATAATCCCCGTGTTCAAAGTATAATGCTTTCCTCACCGGTTTAAAGGCTGAGTACTCGCCTGGCCGGAATTAGTCATAGGTCACGTGAACTGTGTGGAAGTACCAGTACATTGCCTGCAGGATGAGAACGAATGCTTGAGGTTGGGAATCTCATGATGCCGGAGTATATGGTATCTAGTTAAAATAGAAAGAAAATCCAACAGATCTGAAGAGCTTGAAACCGAGGTTCTTGAATGCAGCTCCGATGTTGATGATAGTTGCATCGCACCTACTCGGGCGCAAATTAAAGATCCAGAAAAAGTGACAAACAAAATGTATGGTTGCAACACAGATATTTCAAGTCACTTTTTTCCGGATCTTTAATTTGCGCCCGAGTAACGACCTTCATGGTTAGTGACTTCACTAGAGTTCACGTGACTATGACCAATTCCGGCGAGGTGAGTATGTTGACCGGTCGGATCTCGTGAACTGGGTTCGTACAGTAACTGTTAACCTGTTAAACCAAACCTATAGTAGCCTAATGCAGGAATTGACGGATATTAGGAGTTAGGTGGAGATCATGGACTGTACAGGTACAAGTACGAGCTAATACGGTAGTATGATTCTAGGTATGATATGATACTCGTACAAGTATGACAAACTTAGGAGACAGCTGTTGCGTGAACAAAGGGTTCTGTGTCGGATGAAAACCCAGGGCAAAACTTAAACAACAGAAATACCATAGTTTAAGACCAAACTGTAGTACCCAAACAAGTAAACATCACTGTGAAGCCTTGTTCCCATATGAGAAATTTCCAGAATAATCATTATCCTCCACTAGGAAATCATGATTGAATTTTAATACCCATTGTAAATGGAAAAAAAGCCTTCATAGATGAAGGAAAATTAGTATGAGGAAACAAGTGAAAACGGACTCTTCATTAACTCTCATTCCTTCCTCTTCTCACTTCAAATGACTGACAAGGGTAGAATATCAAAAGAATCCATTGGGCAGGTATCTTGCTCTTACTGCGGCAAGAGTGAGTGCACTCGCCGCCATACCGTATTATCTTGAAGAAGGAAGACTTGACTTGGGACGTCTGAGATTCCTATTTGTATGATGGGGACTGGTGAAAATGCCAGAAAACAAAGCGCCGCCTTACTTAAAAGGGGTGATTGACGACCTAAGACATTCTCACTTGATCAACAAAACAAAGCCCCAAGGGGACGCGGCAATCTTAATTGGCTGCGCGACCCAAAAACAGAAACTTGGTGCACTTTACGCGTCGAGCACGCCAATTAACACCGAAAACGCCAAGATTTAATCCAAAATCCTTGCGCTCGGATTTTTTTCGCGTCCTCGACTGGTTGCCAGGCCACCACCACGCCAGCCACTCCTCCAACGCGACGCGCTACCAACCGGACTTTCAACCTTCCCATTGCTGACTCCGTCCCCTTTAATTCTCTCGTACTCTCTCTACATTTATTCACCAGCATTCCCTTTCTTTTTGAAGATCCATATATATCTTCTCTCACTTATTTGTTCAGTCATTCTTTTACTTGAGTTTACTCGCTACTTCACATTATCCCATAATGGCCATTGTTCTTGGTAAAAGGTCTAGGGCCACGTCTTTTGCTAGTATGTAATTCTCCTGTGTTCTACTTAGGCGTCTGTATTAACTCTGAGTTTATAGTTGTAGTTTCTTCACCCCGCGCCAGTAGCGACAGGGACACTCCACAATGTGCTGGAGCGAAAAATGACATTCTTCCTCTGAACGACATTCAACCAATGTTGGATGCTATTTTAGATGAGGAAGCAACTGTTGCAAAAAGCCCCAAAAAGCAGCGGCGTAATTCGGTTCAACAATCACAACCTACAACCAGTCGCCAACCACTTTCTCCTCAAAAGCTAAATACACTCTTTAAACCCCACAAGGGGTCTGGTAATAATCCCAACCGAGCTCATCGTTTGTCGGTGAGTATATGGAGCATTATGCTAACTATCACACAGCTGAACAACCGAGACAGCTAGAATGTCCGAAAACACCTCGGCGTCGAGACTCGGTGAAGAAACCAGTCACCACCCCTAGGCACCGTGTCAGTGCAGTTGGGAAGCCTTTAACCCCCAGGCACGGAAAACTGTTTTCCCCAACCTCCGTGATGGCGACACCGACCAGCATCCTGACTACCGCAAAGGCACTATTTTCCCGTAGCTCCGCCCCTGGGCCGCTGATCGGTCGCGACGACGAGAAGAAACAGCTTACAGAATTTCTTGAACCGCGAATCAGCTCCCGCTCAGGAGGGTGTCTTTATGTCAGCGGTCCTCCAGGTTGTGGAAAATCGGCGTTACTTGCTGAGGTCATGGCAGACTTGGGGACTAGTATGTCAGAGACGGTTAAGACGGCTTATGTCAACTGCATGGCTATCAAGGATCCCAAGGGGATATACTCCAAGCTGCTTGACGAATTCTTTGCGGAGGAGACGTTGAGCTCTCCCTCCGGAATGGAGGATCTAGAATGCTTATTTATCAGCAAGAAGACTAAGAAGACAGCTCGCAATGTTTACGTAGTTGTGCTCGATGAGATCGACCATCTCTTGACCAAAGACCAGGAAGTCCTTTATAGCATCTTCGAGTGGTCTCTTATGCGAGGTTCACGGTTGATTCTTCTTGGAATAGCCAACGCGCTTGATCTCACAGATCGTTTCCTTCCCCGCCTGAAAGCCAGGAATCTTACACCCCAGCTACTCCCGTTCCTACCATACTCTGCACCTCAAATTGCAGCCGTGATTACTTCTCGCCTCCGTTCTTTACTTCCGGACGGAAACGAGACTCCAGGAGACTTCGTTCCATTTATGCATCCCGCCGCTATCCAGCTCGCAGCTCGCAAAGTCGCTGGCGCAACAGGAGACCTCCGGAAGGTTTTCGACATCTGTCGTAGGGCAGTTGAACTGGTTGAATCGGAAACTCGCCAGAAGGAACTAAAGATGAAGCAGCAGGAGCAGCAACAGGAAGAAGAGCCAGAATCACTGGGCGAGATGATGAAATCTCCAGCTCGTCAGCCACTAATGGAAAATATGAACCTAAACTCTCCACGTGTTCCTCTTAGCACTCTCTCCTCCTTGAGCGTCGAGACGGCACCACGGGCTACAATTGCCCATGTTGCCCGTGTCTCTTCTTCGTCATTCGGTGGGTCTTCCATCACTCGTGTCAAGATGCTCAACCTACAACAAAAGGCCGTCCTCTGTTGTCTTGCTACGACCGAAAAGTTCAACGGCAGTGTCACAATCAGAAAATTGTTTGATGTCTATACAGCCTTATGCAAGAAGGAACGACTATTACATCCGTTATCGTCGACCGAATTCCGTGATGTTGTTGCCTCACTCGAAGTTGCCGGCGTGGTCAACATGATGGCTGGAGGTATGGGTACGCCAAGCAAGAGGGGAAGAGCTTCTAGTGGTATGGAGGACAAGAGGATCTCTGCCTGTGTCAGGGAGATGGATTTATTGACTGCTGTTGCGGATGTTGGCCCTATCTTGACAAAGTTGTTCTCGGACAGCAAGTAGTTGGGTTTCTTAGTTCTTCTATTTTCTTTATTCCTGTTAACTATCATTCTCTGGATTCTTCCTGCACTCTACGCGGTTCTTTTTTTTCTTGGTAAGGTGAACGATAAAATGTAATTACAATGGAGTGTCGAGCGAGTGGTTGTGATTTCAACTCCAAATCATGACGGGTTTGTATGGGCTGTTTCTTGGGTTAAGGTATGCTGGATTGTGCTTCTTAATCATAAGCTTGGAGTTTTGTATTTAGAATAACGAGAGAACCTCTCAATGGATATTGGGCTTCAATTGTGAGGGCGCATCTGGTTACTGCCTCAACTCAAACCTTCATATGGACCCCGATCGTAGAGGTTTGCCGCAAAGCTCTATTTTGTGTTTGAGCGGCATGTCTGGTTGGCACAAAAACCTGATAATCAAGATGCGAATTGATATCAAGATGAATGTTCCTAAATATTAATTTGACAAGCAATTCACACACTCTCATTTTGGCACAGTGTGCACGGGCTACGATGGCCCGCCGCAAACATGAATCTTTGGAATAAAGAAGAAAGAAAAAAAATATGCATTGTAATAAAGGTACCAATCTGTTTCTCATAATACTTATTCTGTTTTTTCTTGACCTTTTTTAAACTGGTTTTCTTGGCGACTGGGCACAACTTCTCGGAGTTTAAAAACCCTTGGAGACAGGAAGGCACCCTTGGAGATTCTCGGAGATTGCCAAGAAACTCTGCAATGTTTCCGCATCAAAATCGGTCCTGAACTTGGGCAGCAACAAGCTAGGGTTTAGCCCAACCCCACACCAAGCAAAATAACCAACGGTCACATTGAGACTCGCCACACACACGGCGCACCCAGCGTTTGCATCGTGAATACCCACGAACTTTCAACGCCCCTCAAGACGGCTTATCGACGACACACCTAGCGACAACTTAGCTCCACGAACACTTCAAAAAACCGCCAACACCACCTGTCATGTCTGACTCTCAAGTTACCTTGAGAACTCGCAAGTTCATTCGCAATGCCCTTCTCGGAAGGAAACAGATGGTTGTGTATGTTTTACCCTCCCTCCTGTCTGGCAAGAGGATTTGAGATTTCGGGGCCAGAATTTAAATGGCTGACATTTTTTCGGGTGTTCTTTTAGTGATGTCCTCCACCCCAACAAGCCCAGTAACTACCCCCTCATCGTGCCAAATCGATATTATTATTGTTTTTTTCTCCCGCGCGCTGGATTATGTTGTGAACGGGGGTTATGGGCGAAAGAAATTAACGGGTTGATAGATGTCTCCAAGGACGATCTCAGGACTAGGCTCGCTGAGATGTACAAGGCTGATAAGAACCAAGTCTCGGTTTTCGGTTTCCGCACACAATACGGTGGTGGCAAGTCTACTGGCTTTGCTCTGATTTACGACTCTTATGAGGCTCTTAAAAAATTCGAGCCCCACTACCGCCTCGTCAGGTTTGGAGAGGCAACCAAGATCGAGAAGGCGTCCCGTCAACAACGTATGTCGAACCTGAGTCTTTTCATATATATATTTCTTTCCTTCTACAGACGTTACGGACATGGGCATGTGCTGATGGTAGCGTGTAGGCAAACAACGCAAAAATAGGGCCAAGGAATCGAGAGGTACTGCCAAGACCAAGGCGGGCAAGGACAAGAAGAAATAGACTTCTTTGGGCACTATTGGAGATATTTTGTTTTCGCTTTCTGTTCTACTGTGAAATAGTCGAAAAAAATGGAGCAGGGAACGACTTAACATTTTTTTTTCTTCCTGTTGTTTGCTCTTGGGCTCGGGGGTCCCGTATCTTCACAATCATGGCGCAATTCTAGTTATCATTTTCTCACTTTCTAATCGAACCACTAGGCCCGGTTTCTTTGGCATTTTTTAGAGGTATTTTGATTGTGGGCTAGCAGGTACAAAAAAAAGTGAAATCTTATTAGGGGCTTTCGTTCGCTGGGACAGGTTTGGAGCTCGCACCTACAATTGTCCTAACACTTGTGTCCCGTTTCGTGAGCATACTGAGGTTACACAAAGATGTCCCCTTGAACCAGCAACACCGGGTTTGGGATTCTGGGTCGTGGTCTTTGAGCATCGTTTCCCCATTATCCTCACGTGTCTGTCTCAACTGAGATGTTTCTAACGTCCTAGCACAAAATGTGATTATTCGAGTTCCCCCGGTAGTCACCTCCTTACCGATAAACCAAAAACACTCAGAGGCGGGCATGGGATCAGGCCAGGGAAATGCGTTGATGGGCATACAATACCATTCACAATCAACTTATAACTATAATGACAGCAAGGGGGTAAGCGTTAGAGTTACCATCTGTAATTCCTCCAGATATCATACCCAACGACCGGCTGTGGAGAATGAGGCCAACCCACCAATTTATTGTACTCGTTTCCTCGCTCTGTGATTTATTGACTTATCGAGTGCCTAAAGGGTGAGACAAAAGTACGAAAAATTGTAGGTATCATACCGGCTCACAGAAAGTCCTGGTCAAGTTGAACCCATGGTTATATGTAGGATTCCGAAGACCTCCCTAGAATAATAATAAGCGAGAGCTCAAATGTTACTAATAAGCCTATAGATGGTATTAGCTAAGAGCTAAGTGGTCGGTCACTACTATCATATGATTAGCGACGAGGTTCTTCCCACGGGGCGCATAAAATCGGCATTGATGAAAGGAAGAAGAGTGGGTGAACTTTGGCCAATTGTCTGGTTAGAATAGAGTATCAAATATTACTTGCAAATTGCAATGGTACTGTAGTGTACATAGCATTTTGGTGGGGTCAAGATCTAGATGTAATGTTGCAAGTCTTGGAATCCCACTAGTTCTTTAATGCTATGGTCAAATGGGATGAAGGCAGCGTCTTAACAGAGAAGCTGGAGATAGAAAGGTGCTGGCCGGGGGCTCTCGTTACTTTGAATTCCGGAAGTACGGTGCTTGCCGTACCTGCGGTACCTCAAATCCCAGTGGCTGAGATTTTGGTTCGTAAAGTGAGACATGCACAGCACTCGCGCAGTCACCCCAAGCCTATCGTACGGGGGACAACTGGCCAGCCTGGAGTTCCGTCCTGTTGCTCTTCTGTCGAAACAAGCTGGACGGAGTCTTTTTAATGACTAGAAGCATGGAGCGAAACGGGGGCCAATATTTTAGCGGGAATGTCAACAGCTTCAACTTTTCTATCACGGAGGAGAGGTCACAGATTCTTGAGTGGATATCCCCTCTAGAGTCCTGGAAGAGGCACCATGATATATCAACCACCCGCGTCAAGGGAGTGGGAGACTGGGTTTTAGGGACTCCAGAGTACCAAACGTGGTTGTACGAGTACAGGAGGAACCCAGGATCGGCGTGTAAGACTTTGTTCTGTCAAGGGATTCCTGGAGCGGGAAAGACTTTTGTTTGGTATGGTTTGCCTTCCGTACCAACCGCCACTGTTACTAACCGGATACCTTCGTAGCTCTCTTATTGTTGACACTCTATGTGACAGCGCCGCAAGATCAAACGCCGGAATTGCATGTCTCTACTGCGATTACCGGGGACAGAAGGGACAGGTCCCGGTGGGCATGATCGCTAGCCTCCTTAGGCAGTTTGTGGCCGGACTACAATACATACCTCAAGAGTTCACGAAGGCTTTCCGGACGTCGAGTGGGCAACTCGGGGGACGAGCTCTGCAGCTAGAGAGGATCCTCGAAATGCTTCCTCGGGTGCTTGCGTCGTTTCGCGAAACGTTCATATGCATCGATGCATTGGACGAGTTTCCCGTGGAACACCGAGCCGAGTTTCTCAAATGTCTGAAATATATCTCGGAAAAATCGCCCAATACTCGTTTTTTTCTAACGGGTAGACCATATATCCTGGTTGAACTGGACAAGCATTTCCTGAGGTTCAGGAGCGTTTTAAACATTCAACCTAGTTCCGGCGATGTAATCAGATACGTGACCGACAAGCTGAATAAAGATCCTGAGCCCGATGCAATGGATGATTGCCTGCGGCGAGAGATCATGGAAAACATTGCTAGAGGGCATCCCGATATGTGAGTATGGTATCAACATGCTATAGCCGATTGACTAATTAAAGGTGATTATAAATTTAGGTTTCTCTTAGTTGCCTTACATATTGAAGCGATTCTGGGAGAGGTGACGATTGGAGAAAGGAGGCAACAGCTTTATCAAATGGTCAATGGCCTGAGCGATGCGTACAGTGTGACTATGGAGAGAATAAAGCAACAGCGAGAATCCAAAGTGAGATTAGGCCTTGCAGCCTTGATGTGGATTTCTGTGGCAGAGCGGCCATTGCTAGTCAATGAGTTATGCCATGCCTTAGCTGTGGAAACCGGGTCCATTGACATCGATAGGAGGAAGATTCCATCGATGGAGACTATTTTGGGGTGCTGTCTTGGACTTGTTACTGTCGATCGTGAAACGGCTACGGTCCGTCTCATTCATGCAACTTTGCAGGAATATTTCCGCGCACATCCTGATCTTTTCCACCACCCTCATGTCACTATTGCCGAGGTGTGCTTAACCTATCTCAACTTTCAATCTGTTCGGAAACTTTCAACTGCTCACACGTCTGCACCGCCAACATTTCCGCTTGTCGGCTACGCCTCTTGCTGCTGGGGAATACATGCGCGGAAGGAACTGACAGTATATATAAAAGCCCTCGCACTTGGGGTCCTGCTCCAGTTCCCCGAACATATTGCTGCGACCCTTTTCATATTGAATGAAAGAGGCATATGGGGGTGCGGGCGTTCCTCTGCCGGGTTTACCGGATTACACTATGCCGCATCTTTCGGTCTCCACGAGCTTGTAATGGGAATGCTTACTATGACAAACTATAAACCAGCTGAACGAGATCCCTGGGGCCGTACGCCTTCGATATGGGCTGCTAAGAATGGACATGGGGCATTCCTAAAAGTGTTATTTGATCTTAGTGGTGTCGACCCAAACCTAGCAGATTGGTGTGGCTACACACCTCTTTCCTTAGCTGCTAGATACGGGAATGAAGGCGCATTGGATGTACTATTGGCTCAACCCGATCTCGATCCAGATTTATCAGATTTGTATAAGCAAACACCACTGTCTTGGGCCGCTGAGGAGGGGCACGAAAGGGTTGTGAAGACGTTGTTGAACCGAGCCGATGTCAACCCCAACTCACCAGATTGGCGTGGCCGAACACCCCTCTCTTGGGCCGCTGAGAAAGGCAGGGAGGGAGTAGTAAAGCTATTCCTAGACCAACCTGCTGTCAACCCCAACTGTGGAGACGTGGTGAATCGAACGCCGCTCATTCGAGCCGCAAAGTTTGGACACGAGGGAGTGGTGAAGCTACTACTAAATCACCCCGATGTCGATCCTAATTTCGCAGATCGCGATAGACAAACACCGCTATTGTGGGCCGCTGCAACTGGGCAGGAGGGGGTTGTGACTGTCTTATTGAGTAGAGCCGACATCAACCCAAATTTACCGGATTTAGACGACCAAACGCCCATCTCATGGGCAGCTGAGAAGGGACATGAAGGGGTTGTGAAACTACTGCTAGGCCGCCCCGATGTCGACCCCAACTTGGCGGATAACGATGGGCAAACACCACTATCATGGGCGGCTGCGTCTGGGCATGAGGGGGTGGTGAGGATCCTATCAACCCGAGCCGATGTCAACCCCTATCCGTTAGACAACTCTGGCCGGGGGCCGCTCTCCTTAGCCTATAGACGTGGGCACACAAAAGTAGTAGAGGTGTTGCTGGCCTGGCTGCAGGCGAGCCAGCAACCCCCCCGGGCCTCGTTCGATTTCCCTAGATCACGGCCTTCCGGGAATCGTGCCCGGTGTAGTCCATCTTGAGTTAGATTTCCACGGGTAGGGGAAGATAGGACTCCTTTTTCTACCTTTACGCACTTTGAGGCAGTCCTCCTCTCCTTTTATGCATATTGCACAGGCACCCCGAGTCTAGGGAATTCAGGCCCATTCGGCAATCCCTCTAGGTTGCCCTCTTTTTCCGCCATCCCAAGAGTTTTCTATATCATATCTCATCTTGCATTCTAGGTTCTTTCTTCTCATGAACGTAACTAGACCTCAAGCAGATGGACATATTCGCCATTCCGCCCTTAATTATCACCTATAGTCTATATCCCACGCTGCTACATATCCCATTTCTCACTCACTACTCAAAACCCGGGACTATTGATTTCTCAATTTTCTGCAAGCTTACCATTGGTTACTCAGTATTTCCCTAATAGTTCCTGGGTGAGCAGTCCTAGAACAGGATCTAGCAAGATCGAGGATACTTCTGTCATACAGCACGACATATATGGGGTTTCAGTCGTATGAGTATGTAACTTATATAGATTCTCCGCAGTGGAGAATACTAGATCTTAAACTAAATATATTTCAATCCATGTAGGTAATTTAGTAAAAGAAAGAAAGTCCATGTATTTTTTCCAACGCACCATCCCGAGGACATAAACCCTCGCGATATGCAATGTTCACAGTATAGTACAAGCAAAGGTGGTAAAATACTCCCCCCCCTCCCCATTCCAACGACCACTTACCAAGTACACGAAGCATATAAATTTATCCTTTGCCTAGGCCTTTACACAGAGAGGCCGAGTCCTTAGGAAACAGACCCCGCTGGCTTGTCACCACTGACTCTAGTGAATATTATCCCACTCGATAAACGGAAGATTCTTGTTATACTGTGAACGAGGAGGGGGGCACCCGCTCGCGTTTATATTGTAAAATTGTGTTGGTAGATGGATTTTCTAAGTTGGGCGGTGAAGCCAGAGGGGGGGGTAGATACATCTTGTTCTGCTTGGCGTGCAGTAAGTGCTTTGTGTACGGTAAGTGAGGAAGAGTACCATTTGAGCACGCCTGCTGCTTCCAAGGTGAAGAGGGGCGAATGTGCTGTGGTGTACTTACGCAGACTAGCGCCCACTTCCGAGTAGGATCGGATATAATACCTTTTGGCCAACGGGTGATATATTTTTTCGGGTTTCTGGGGGTTTTTATACTATGATGTTGTCGCGATATATGGAATATCTGATTCAATTCAATTTAGAAACTACCGCACAGACGCACGAACGCGCACTAAAAGTGAAGGAAAGGAAAGAGAAAAAAAGAAGGAAAAGCGTATACTTCCAGCTATATATTATAAAAATTGCTCTACAAAAAAGAGAGGAAAAGAGAGGCTTTCCATCACCAATTCATACCCACTGTAGATCTTTGTGTGCTAATATTGGCTTTCAGATGACATTGGCAAATACGCTAGTCCAACCTTAGGACACTCGTATTCTAGAGAGCAAGTTTAATTCAGCCAGGGAGCCCGTTGATCTCGCAATTTTTTTTTTCCAGGTCTGCATTGACTGGATGTGTGCTCAGGGTTGTGAGCAGAAGGTGAGAAGTAGCCTGGCAGATGCACTCTGTGCTGGTGTAAAGCAGGTGCACCCTATCAGATGTCCGATACAAGAGGCGAGAGATGGCTTGGAGAGGAGGGCCCGTTTGGTCGGTACTGATATTGCTGCCAGTCCGTTTTCTATTAGCTGGCTATGTGAATCTCGGCGCGCTCATTAAGAGAATATCTAGTCGGATGATTTCCAGCCCAAAAATGTCCACGATGCTGCTCAAGGGACGGACGTCTTGCTAGGGCGCTAGGAGCTTTCTTGTCCCTCATGCTCCTCCAATGAGACCCGTTGGATAATCAATCTGCACCAATCGTTCACTAGGAAGGGCCAGACGCCCGCCCGGGAAAGCAGGAGCTTCACGATCGATTCCTGTGAATTTCCGGCGGCGCAAAAGAGCGGTGAACAGCCCCTGATGTCTACTGCCTGGGGGTCGACATCGTTTAAGGTGAGTAGGAGCTCTACTGTCCCCTCATACCCCCCCTGTGCGGCCCAGGAGAGGGGAGTTCGACCGCTAAGGTCTGCTAAATCGGGATCAACCTCATCCTGGGCGGCTAAAATCCTCACGACCCCTTCATGCCCCTTTTCCGCGGCCCAGGAAAGTGGGGTCCGGCCGGAGGTGTCTGTTGAGTTAGGGTTGACATCCTCCCGGGCGAGTAAGAGGTTTACTATCTCCTCATGTCCATGCGCAGCAGCCTGTTTGAAGAGTTCCTGGGCTATCCCGGGAGCGAGATCTCCTCGAGCTAGTAAAAGCTCCACTACTCCTCGATGCCCACGAGCCGTCGCTAGTGAGAGGGGTGTCTGGCTACGATCTTTCTCTGGGCCACCCGGATTGACGTCCCCCTGAGCTAACAAGAGTTTCACTACTCCCACATGCCCCTTCTCGGCGGCCCAGGAAAGCGGAGTCCGGCCGGAGGTGTCTGTTCCTTTAGGGCTGACATCCTCCCGGGCGAGCAAGAGGTTTACTATACTCTCATGTCCATGCTCAGCGGCTTGTATGAGGGCTTCCTGGGCGGTCCCGGGATTGAGATCTCCTCGGGCTAGCAAAAGCTCCACTACCCCTTGATGTCCACTCGTCGCAGCTAACAATAGAGGTGGTTGACCACAACCTTTCTCTAGATAATTTGGATCGATGTCCTCCCGGGCTAACAGGAGCCTCACTATTCCCTCGTGGCCCGCTTTGGCAGCCCTTGAAAGCGGCGCTCGGCCAAGAATTTCCTCCGGCTGGTTGGGGTTGACGTCTCCCCGAGCTAAGAGAGCTTTTGCTATTGCCTCATGTCCCCTTGAGGCAGCCAACACAAGAGGAACCAAACAAAATCCCCCGCTCGCCCCGCTAGGGTCGAGGTCGTCCCGAGCTAGTAAGTGCTTTGCTATTTCATCATGCCCATTCATGGCAGCTTCCGATAATGGTGTTTGGCCCTCGTTGTCCGCTAAATTGGGATCAACCCCTACCCATTCTAGCAAAGCACTCACCCCCTCTAGACTCCCCATTCTCGCGGCCCAGAGTAGGGGTGTGGCCCCAAAGGCGTCTCTTTGGTTCACATTACGCCACCTCTCCTTTCTCATGGCCACTATGAGTGCAGCAATGCCAAAGAAAGCAACGCAGTGCAGCGCGGAGAACCCCTTGAACGGATCGCCTAATGGTGCATAACGTGGCCAGTAATCACTCCCCATCAATAGAAGTCTGGAGGATATATGAGTATCATATCGATCGAGGAGCCTGAAAGCAAGGGGTTTGACGTCTTCAATATTTCCCTTTGTGGCATGAATCCCCCAGTAGCAGGAAGCGTAATTAGCAAATGCGGGGGCCCTTATGACGGCAGTCGGTGATAAGTTTCTATTGGGGCACCGGTGGATTAAATACTCAAGGCAACCCCGCGCCATCGTCAGATGAGGTTTCATGAACACACTAGGATGATGGAGAAGATACTCTCGGAGGGTGTGATGGACCAGGCGGACTGCCGATAATGGGCCCTGGACAGCAACAAGTCCCCAAGAGCATTCCAGCAGCTTCTGCATAAGGATGCCATAGGCAGCCCGACCATTCCGACCTGTATTTACCTTCACGGCATGACATAGCTCGCCAACCTGCAACTGCCTCTCTGAATGAGAGACGAACATGAGAATTGCTATGCCAACTCCTGCATTGCTCCCCCTTTCCGCCCTCATACGCTCGAGTGTTGCGGCATACGCTTCGTCTAAACTTTGGGCTTCCGTCATCTCTTTAAGCTTTTTTCTTCTATAAAAGATTGTTGGCTCTGCTAAGATTAAATCTATGACCAGAGAAACGACCAAGAAACTTCGCACTGTCAGCCGATAACCTCAACTTTACTTCTAAGAAATGGAGGGGCTTCTACACACGTTTGGGTTATTTTCCCCGGAATATCCCTCAAAATATCTTCTTTCAGGTGATTATCCATTGCGCGATACTTTTTGTCTTTGTCTAACTTGGTTCTCGCAAATGTCGTAAGGTCGCTGATGCTAGGATCGACGGGTAAAGCGTCCACGTCCCCGAAGTGCTTCTCAATTTCGTCACGAACGTCACGTCTCCCGGTGAGGAATAGCCGAACTCCCTGCAAATACCGGATTTCTCGTAGCGACTCCAGAAAGAGGGCTCTATGCTCAGCCAGACATTCATCTAACCCATCAATGCAAATAAAGGCTCTCTGCAATGAAGAGAGGGCCTTTTTAAGCATTCTTGCCAGATCCGGAAGTCCAAAAGTCCTCTGAGGGAAGCCATGACTTGTATACTCTCGGGCGTCTTCCTCATCGATGACTTGCTTGAGAATCCCTCCTAACATGTTTACCGGAGATTGTTCTTTCTGAGCTGCGAAATCATAGTATAAACCAGCGATAGCGACATCCTTTTCACGACAATGAAGGCTCAAATGGTCCAGAACCAGGGAGCTGGTTTCCATACTAGTTAGAAACCCGGCCCCTTTCGTAGATCAGTTTTTCCTACCTGAGGTACGTTTTCCCCACTCCTGGCTCGCCATAGCAATAAAGCACATCCCTATCCGGCCCGCCACCGCCGCTCCTCCATTCCAGAAATTCCTTCGTCTCTAAAAGCCAATTCCCTATGCCAGCAATCCGATCGGCGCGCACGACCTGGTGCAGCGCGCAGGGCTCCAGCGGTGATAGCCACTTCAAAACCTGTGGCGTCGTATCATCGGCCATTGTATAGTCACCGTGGGACAAAAAGTATCGGTATTTGCGCTGCCATCCGTGTGCTGATAGCTTCTCCGGGATATGTTAGTATCGTGTGAAGCCTCCTTGGTGGGAGAGGTATCGGGAGGCTTGTTGGAGTTCCCTGGCCTGGGACGAGGAGATGCGGTTTATATATGGCATTGATGTTTCACAAGCGTAGCGCGATCATTTCCCTGCCAAGGAACTTTCACCAGGGAGGGACTCGTGGGTCGAATAAGAGCTACCAAAGATCCAGGCCCGGGGATACGATTCGCTGTCAAAGAAAGTGCACAAATTATGCCCAGCTGTTAGGCCACCAGCGGATCTTCTGTAGTGTAGCCACCTCCCATACTGACACTCACCTGAGAGCCTAAATTTCTGCTTACTACCCGAGCTGTGGCACAGCCATCTGGAGGATTGATATTGCATTTTCCTGCAAGTGGAAAATTCAATAGGAGGCATATCGGCTAGGCCCATCACAACCGAAATATCTACGCATAAACCAAGAGCGGGCCAACCACTAATAGTGTTCACTCACTTCTGATCTGATGAATCCCTAGTGCACAAACTTTCGACTTCTTAGAAAGGTGTTGCCTAAGAATTCCTATTAACACCACCCTATGTCTTGACCCAAAGGGAAAACCCCCGATCATAGAAGTTCAAGCTTACGGGGCCGATGCATGTATCCGTTCTTGCGCACACTTCTCCCTTAACTAGAAATTTAGGCATACCCAATACGGTTTCAGAAATCGGAACTCCCCATAAACCGGCTCAAGACACCACGCCGGCCAGAACACTTTGTTCGAATGCCCGGCCAGGAGCGAGCTTACTTGAGGCACCCTTTTTCGGCGTCTTCAAGGCCAGTATCGGACGTTTCTTATCTTTTCAAGCTGAAAATCTAACTTATAGAAGTCCACTGACGCCTCCGGCAATACAATATCTCATGAACTCCCATCTAAAGTCATACCGACGCCCAAAGGTTCCTTCGTACCTTATATCACGAGCCCGCCCTGGGCTTCAGCGCATGTTCCCCTCAAACATGATGTGAGGGGTATAGAGGACGCCCAGCATAGTGTTTCAGCCTACATACAGACTTTTTCTCTTCACAAAGTCAAAGCACTCCCGCCCCCACAAAACCTTCTACAAAGTATTTCTTACCAGATTTTCGATCAAATTTTAATAAGAGCGCATTGCACATACAAAGGGCAAACCCAAGTCGATGGAATGCCACGCTCTCAACCTTCTTAACGGGCGGAAAGATTCGGCCTTACGGCCTCCACCCCCGAGCATGGACTGGGAACCGGGTACCCCAGAATATGATACCTGGAAAACAAGGCATCCACTGGGTCAAGTCTTAGGCGATCGGCGCTTCTCCGGTTCTTGAGATATGCAGTGTGCCGGATGTAAGTTATTTTAAGATCTGAAGTGTAAAGCAACTCCCTTGACTGGTGATGCCATTCGCCGAGAAATGTTACGAAGATGCAGGAAGTCCAGCATGGAGAGGGTGCTTGCAGAACAGAACCAGAGAGAGGATCTATCGGGCTGAACTATAAACATGCTCTAAGCTTCCGAACCCGAGAAACTAAAACTGCATCGCTGGGAGAACCCTCTAACACCTTCCACCCCGATTCCCTCTTCAACCCCCAATCTATCACGGAGTGCAACATGTAAAACGATGACTTCAACAGTGCAAGCCAGCCTAGCCTACTTACGCAGGGATCCAAAGGGAATACGGCAACGATTATAGTAGATGAAGATCGTGGTATGGTGGCGGTCATCTATAATGTTGGTCACTGGCATTGCAAAATATAATGCCCTATATAAGAAGGGGCAGAGGTGTTTTCTGATCAAGTGAATTTGTGAGAAGGCTGAGGTCGAAGTCTCTAAATGGATTTAGAATATTATAAATATTTTTTATGCCTCAGTTTTCATCTGAGTTAAAGGAAACTCGTGCTGTCAAACAGTATAAATATTATGAACTATGCAAGAACTATGGCCTGGATATCTGGCCTCTATTATTCAAATTGTTTTAAAATACCACTAATTCTCATTATATTATTTATCATATTGGCAATACCAGTAGTCTAAATCACAGATTGCTACTAACATCTGCTTTTTAGTCTAATGGAATAATTAGATTTCTAAGTATGAAATAGAGTTAAATAATAGACAGACAATATAACTAATTTCAAACAGAAGTAGAGTTATAAAAAAAATAAACAATTTCAAAGTCAAATCTATATAAAAGTAACAGGCAAGATAGATTAACATGTAGTAGTGATCATTATTAAGATATAGATCTTTAAGGTATTTGTAAATATACCAACATTGTATAATAGAAAGCAGAATAATAAAGAAAACTTTAAGAAGTAAGTAGTTTCTACTAGGTACTGAGCAAACATACGCAAAATCTCAAGGGGCTGAGATTCTATTACAAAGAATACTAAATCACCTGTATAAATATCAAAAGTAGTTAGTATCAAAGTAAGAAAAATACAGGTGAGTTAATTGAAAGGTAAATACTCTTACCAGCTTAGGCATATTTTGAAAGTAAATTAGCAATATCAAATATCATAAAGTATGATATCTACAAAAGAAAAACTTCTCTTATGTTAGTAAATGAATACAAGTATGATTGAAATAAACAATTACTAATATCAATTTAGTATATAATGAGAAACGTAAAAGTTGAATGTATATTATATAAAGAGCAATGTGGAGTTTAAGTCCTGCAATCTGCTGCAAGCTGGATCTATTGACAAATTACTGAAGACTAAAAGCTCAGTTTTAGCACTGTATACAATACCTGCTTAGTTCACTTAATTCCAAAGTCTAAGAAAGGTTCTATTAACTTTCTCTATCAGCCCAGGATAGATTTAGTTTAACCAAATAGTATAAGTGGCAGAGTAGCCTGATTGTTACAATCTACTAAGGCTTTATATCTAGATATCAAGCCATGAGCAGGGGGAGTGAATTATAGGAGTTTTGACAGTAGAGGTATCTGAGGAAATATCAGACCTGAGAAAAGATATAGACATCATTGAGTTGTGGCAAAGCAGTACCAGGTTGTAAGTTTGTTATTACTTCTGCTATCTGACTGGATTATATGCTTGCTTACACTCACAGAGCAAAGGTAGATAAGATAGAACACTAAGTTACACTTTTTGAGTTCAATATTCTGAACATAGAAACATTCTTGGTAGTATCAATCACTTTTAGGATATCACTAGTCATGATACTTTATTGTACATAAATACCTCTTTTGGGATTCTCAATCTGTGAACTCATTATAGTATTTAGAAGGTACTTTGTATCTAACAACATCACTCAACTATATGCAAGGATTGACATATTTCAGAAGTAATATTTTGATGACCTGGATCTATTATTGCTCTATAGATCAAGTATCAATTTCTACTCAGCCTTCTACTCCTGTTACAAGTGAGAAAAGTATTTTGCCTTCTTAACCTTACTGTCCTAGATGTGAGGTGCCCACGGGAGAATTGGGATCCAACACCAAAGTCTATCTAGTTCGAGATTAAGCAAAGATATCAAGGTTTCAAAGGTGAAAACTGGATCGCAGAAACGGATGACGACATCACACCTGCTAGTCTTGGAATTAGTTTTGGTCAAAATGTTGGTTACGGGCTCCCCCGGGTTTTTGCCATCTGATCTACAAACCAGACATGCTCCATACCGTTTATCTTGGAATATTCAAGCACATGATGGACTGGATACAGGGCTTTCTGAAGAAGCAGGGATGACTTGATGCATTCGATGAAGTTTGGAAGACATTACTGCCGTACCCAGAATTCCTAGTACCTAAAACAGGATACCGCGAGGTTACACAGTGGCAAGGGAAGGAGATGAGGAATCTGGGGCGCTGTATTTTGGGTGTTCTTGCCGTGGTGCTGTGTCAGCCCGGGAGTGACCAAGTTATACCATTCAAGCATGCTCTCGAATGTGTCAAGGCTCTTGCTGACTTCAATATAATGACGCAGTACTGAAGTCATACATAAGAAACAATCGTTTATATGGAAGATTATCTGGACAGGTTTCACCAGATGAAGGATATCTTTTTAGAATATCGAGTAGGAAAACGCACACAGACGAAGATTGATGAGCAATGAAGGGAGCTGCAACCTCACAGGGTTCAGATGAGTAAGTGCATCGCACCCTCGAAATGGCGCTGGAACCTGGACGCAGACTGGGAAGAAGAGAATGAGCGACGTATAGACATGATCTATAGTGAATTGAATTTCAACTTTATCAAGATACATCTGCTAAGTCACTTTTCTGATGATATACGCCAATTGGGCAATATTCCGATGTATTTGACCGAGACCGCCGAACTTGCGCATAAGACACAAATCAAGGACGGATAGTGGCAATCAAATAAGAATGATGCCTCACGTCAAATCGTGCACAGCTATAGTCATCAGCATGCAATCTGAATGAGACTATTGAACTTGGTATCTATCCAGCGTCGCGGTAGTGATCTCTCTCCTGACGTCTTGCAATATTTGGACATGACAAGTAGCCCCCATCCGGAGTCGATCACCCGTAAGAGAATCCTTAAAGGACGCCGGGACGATGTTTCTGACCTGGATGATTTTTCCAGGGTCTTGGACGTTTCCTTTCAGATTGTATGTCGTGAATTGATATGATTTAGCCAGCATAATCTACTGCCTGAGCGCCAACTTTCTGAAGACGCAGCGATACTTGGATTACTTCTAGTTGAGCTACTGACACAAGTCGAAATCCCTGTTCTAGTGTTCCAAGAATCCGAAGTATACGACATCCACCACGCACAATGCACTGGAGCACTACACTTTAGGAATCAGGGGAGTCGTAACGATTGGGTTTGTGTGAGGGCTGGTACAGAAGAGATGTACGGTGTGCTCAAAGGCCGTCTCCCAGCCAAGCTTGTTGCTCACTTCAAAATCGGGGACTACAGATCCAAGAATTGAGTGCGCTGGCTTGCCGGCGTTCAGTTCGTGAGCGCTGTCAACTCTGGGTGTCTATCCGACATACACGGCCTAGTTACAGTTCAAATTAAGGAGGATGCCAGTGTGTTTACTGTAGTGGACATAGGGACGATTGTGGGCCTAGCCCACCTGATACCGCAGGCGGAACGCCGCTGAATTGTCAACAGCAGGATTGATCTGAGAACATTTAATGAGGCTTATTAAGGGATCCTGAAGTCATAGAACGAATTTGCGATTCCTGTTGGTGTCGGCGATGCGGGAGGATCTTAGTATATATATATATATATATATATATATATTTTTTTTTTTAAATCATATGTTCATTGTTTCTATGGTTCAAGAAATGACATGCATCTTTAACGATATGGCCAAAACAAAACTGAAAATCAAACATCACAATCAACAAAAGAAACAACCATAACCATTTCCCCCAATGTGACCAATAAACGTTGCAAAGCAGCCAAAGCTAAAATAAGGAAAATTATAAACCGCTTAACTAGTCTCGAGGGCCAGGGGCGGATAGGGAGGTAGAGGGGAGGAGGGGGTTAGGCGGGGCAGTGTGGAGGGAGGGAGCAAGCGGGGGCATTCCAGGAGGGAAACCAGTGGCAGTAGTGTGAATGAACTCAGCGAGGGCAATAAGCAGCTGCTGGTCGGACCAGATCGGGGCCTTGGGAGCGAAACCCCAGACCCCTTGGAGAAGGCAAGATCTCTGATGGGCAGACGAGAGGCAGGACAGGATGGCGTGCTCGAAGGTTTAAGGGGCTTCGGCGCACAACGGGCAGGTAGTGTCGGTATCAGGGTTGTCCCATGAGGGGTGAGCCGTGAGATATCTTTTACTAGAACGCATCTGGTGTATCCTTCCGGCAACAAACTTGCCCAAGCCTATAAAGGGGTGGGTGTTGAGGGCGGGTAGGGGTAGTACGGGGGGCTGGGGTGGCAGACCAGTCTGAGAGGAGGAGTTGTTTAGCCCCCAGTTGGAGGCGAGCGTAGGATGGGACAACTCCTGGGACAGGGGGTAGATAGTCCGTCAAATGGAGGGAGATGGGCGGTAAAGTAACCACGTCGTGCACGAGGGGGACGGCTGCATTGGCCAGAGCTGTGATGGCGTTGTGTTGGTATCTTGGGTTCTTAGCCTTGTCAGGTTCGGAACACCAGTCAAGGTTGAAAAAGAGATAGGGTTGGGAGGTAATCTTCCCACGCCCCAATGAGGGAGCACGGTGGGGCGAGAAGGTGGGAATGCTCTTGGGGAGGTGTGCCGAGGCAGGGTTGATCACCGGGGGGGAGCAAATAAGCCTTAGGCCAGCAAGGCACCGCAGGTAGCGTATGAGAGCAGGCAGCGGGGGGAGACAGGCCTCCCAGTGCAGACATGTTGTGTTGGTGGTGGAAAAACAGTTAGTGATCCACCTACAGACCCAACGCCAAAAAACGGACATCGAGTTCATGATAGTTGGGGGAGGGTTCCAGACAGCAGACCCATATAGGAGGATTGGAGCTAGGAGCGAACGTGCCAAAGAAAGACAATGGTAGGGGGCAAGGCCCATCCCAGGGGGAGAGAGACGGCGAATGGTGGCCAGAGCGGTGTTCGCTAGGGTGTATCTCCTAGAGAAGTGGGACCTAGGGTTAAAGGAGGGGGTGAACATAAAGCCAAGCCATTTCAGGTGGGACTGCTGGTAAAAGAGCTGACCCTCAAGCTGCACCGGGAGGGAGCACGGCGGCTCGTTGCTCCTGGAAGTCCTCCAGTGGATCAGTTCGGTCTTTGGAACGGAGAATGAGATATTGATTGGGGAGGTCTTTCTCTTGAGCGATGAGAAGGATTTCTGAAGGAGGCGAACGTTAGTCCTGTAGGAGGGTGAGGCCACGGTGACAGCAAAATCGTCTACGTAGGAGATGGTGAGTAACCAGGGGGCTTCCAGGTGGAGGGAGGAGACGTATATGATGAACAGTAGGGGGGAGATGGGGGAGCCCTGAGGGACACCGACCGAGACGGGAGCGAAAAGGCGGGGGGACCTGTGGAAGGTCAGGCGGCAGGTGCAGTCCCTGAGGAAGGAGCCGATCCACTGTACCAGGTACGGGCTGACCTCCTTTCTGCGGAGGAGAGAGAGGAGTGAGGGAGTCTCCACGTTGTCGAAGCCTCCTTTTACATCAAGGAAGAGAGTGGAGACTTTGTAGCGGAGACGGTGGAAGGACTCAATATTGTGTTGCAGGACGAGGGCGGCATCGGCGGTAGATCTCCCAGGGAGGGACCCGCACTGAAGTGGGTGGATGAGGAGGCAGATTGCCGCTTGGGCCGAGAGGCGGGACGCTTCCACTCTCGCAAGAATCTTAGAGAGCGTTCGAAGGAGGACAATCACCCTGAAGGAGGAGGGTGAGTCGTATGAGGGTTTACCTGGCTTGTCGAGGACAATGCCAAGCGCTCTTTTGAGGGAGGGAGGGTGAAAACCGTGAGCTAATAGGGGGTCGAGAAGGGAGGGAAGAAGGGAGGGTTTGAGGCGGTGTACAGATTTCTACACCGAGTATGGGATGTGGTCGGGGCCAGGGGTGGAGGTATTCGAGGATTGGGAGAGGGCCCTGGATACCTCCTCGGAGGTGAGAGGGGTATAGTCCTCGTGGCGCATGAGGCGGAGGAGCGGGGGAGGCGGGGTTTTGGGGGGGCAAAAGTGGTGAAGGAGCGTCTCTGCTACCTCGGTCGGGTCAGAGGCCCCTGGAAAATCCAGGAACCTTTGTGGCGGGCGACCAAATGCGAACCTCTTGGCTGTCCAGAGGGAGTGTGGGGAGGATCTTAGTATAGAATCTACCACTGTGTATACATCAGCAAAAAAACTGCCCTGCGCCCTGTTGCATCCTGTTCGCCCTGTCCCCCGGATGTTCCAGGAGCTTATAACGTAAACTCCAGTTCTGGCTGCTTCCGCCAGGGCTCGTTTCGTCCGGGCGCTACCTTTTTCCGTCCGGACGCACCGGGTGCACCCTGGCGCAGTTTGCCTAGCAACCATACCCTCAGCGCAAAACCCCTCCCCCCTGCAGTGCCAGAAGCACCCATTCGCCTGCCACCTCCCCCAGAAGCCTTTCGACCGGGAATTCTCTCCTCCCAGACGCGCCCAATTCCTTCCCATGATACTCTCCTCCCTCTGAACCTCTCCCAAACGCTCCCATACCCCCCCCTTTTCCTCCCTTATCCAGCGGACGTTTTCCTACCACCCTTCCCATCCTTCCCGTCCGCCGGACGCCTGTTGCGTATTCTCCAGCATCCGCCGGACGTTCTCCAAGTCCTTTTTTTTCGCCCTCTACCCTCCACACTCATCTCGTCTGCCGAACGTTATACCCTCCGCCAGATGTTATACCGACCGCCTGACATCTTTCCCTACCCTTTGAGCCATTGCCTGCCAGACCTCTTAGTATTCATCCACCTGACTCATTACTATGACTTTCTTGCCTATAACCGCCCGCCCGCCATGCGGCCTCTACACTACTGGTATCACAATTTAGTCTCTTCTGAACTCTTGATATCTATCATTTATTTCGCTTTCATATGCATACATGATTACAGACTATTGATAAAACGGTTTCCTCTATCCTCTAGGTCTGGCGGGTTCTTCGGTGTGGCGTGGCGCGTCCGCAGGTTCTCTCGATAGCGCCATACTTGTATCAACTATTCCCCTCCTCTCGTCTGCGACACCGCCAGCTGATTCCAATCCACCCGGCCCCGGTCCCATCCCAAACTGCCGCCTCAATGCCTCCTCATCATTTGAATATCCGGCAGTCCTCTCGACCTGCTTTCCCCGCTCCCTCGCGATTCTAGCCTCCAATGTGCCTCTGATCCGCTGGCTCATATGATCCTGCCAGACCTTTTCTGTACCATTCCACGTCTCTATCTGACATTCCAGCAGGCCTGTTTTCTCGTTAGCCGACCCATTACCCGCGTTGAGTACTTGCAGTTTTCGAAAGTATCCGGATGCCTGGGCGCCAAGGGATCCGCATACATTTGAAAACCACAAGTAGGCGCTGTTCATCTTACCTCCGCAATTGGCCCGCGTGAAAGGCACATTATCGATAAAGTCTCCAGTCCGCCAGCATCGCAGGGAATGGCACAATATGGCTGCAGTCAGACAGATAAAAGGGCCGTCGATCTTACCT
>Ga0307509_10000194_pt1 | contig 96074 bp, 91 predicted proteins | sample 10_EM_MG_FD_202245 | JGI IMG/M metagenome (GOLD analysis project Ga0307509, IMG submission 202245) | Populus trichocarpa ectomycorrhiza microbial communities from riparian zone in the Pacific Northwest, United States - 10_EM | ecosystem: Host-associated > Plants > Roots > Unclassified | place...
CTACGAGGTGGTAGAATCCGACTCTAGACCTTAAAGGTTGGCGATCGGCGGGTAGCAGAAGCGAATGGGAGGGGGGGGGGTTGTCAAAGAAAATAGAAATATAAAAAATATAAAATAATAATATATAAAAGTAAGAATAGAAAATATAAAATAAAAAACATAAAAATATAAAAAAATTCTTCTTTTACCTTAGGAAGGCAGCTTTTGCCCCTTTCCCTATTTATTGCCTTGTATACATAGCTTTTTTTCTTAGCAAAGCGAGACTGTATTAGTTGAGATGTGCTCGAGTACCCAAAATAAAACCAAAAATCATTCCTTCTTCCACGTTACCTGCTAGGTCACAGCGGGTGGCTTTGGGCTTTCAGGGGCACTGGGGCGGATGGACGCGATACTAGGGAGTAAGCACAGTCGTAAGTTTGATAATAGACCAGTGTGCCAGGTAACCCAAGATTCCTCTTCTGGGAAAGGGGCCAGAAAGTACCAAAGACATGCTCCCCGAGACAATTACAGGAGAGGAAAACACTAGACCTTACTAGGAGAGGCAACTTCAACGTCCTAGTACATGATCTAATTATCCGAGTTCCTACGGTAGCAGTTTTATGTAGGATCAACTTCCTAACCCAACCATCAAGACTTTAGCCTACCTGCATTATGATACTTGAGTACTGATTTCGTGCACTTGGGAAACGTAGCCCTGACGAGGCTTCTACTTCATATTTCCCGGCTCAACTTTAGAGAAATACAATTGATGAATGAGGCGCCTAGCCTCCTCTTCAATATATCCCACTACCGCCTCTAAAATGGAGCAGAGAGTGAAGAATACTAGCCTCGATATCTTCACCGTCGTGTTTGGCAGCCCACACCTCCTCCCAAATCGGTACTTTCCGGGTGGTCAAAGCCCCCTCCGTGATCCCCATGTTCCTAGCACCCAACTCAAACTCGGCAGCCATCAGCACCTCCTGCGCTTTCGCCTCGCTCGACTCACGCTTGAGCTGTCCTAGGATGACTACCAAATCAGTTAGTACCCCAGAGGTGAGTTTTTCGGAAGGAGAGAGTTATGCTAAGTGTGCCAAAGGTTTCGCTCATGCCCGATCCTGTGGGGATTTCCCCAAGCAGCTTTCTCGTTACCAGTTTCTCCGTGAACTCCTGGTGCTTGAGGTTTCTCCAGAGGTACCCGCCAGGCATTTCCCCCTTCGAACAAAGGAACAGCCAGAGACGAGACATGCTAATACAGCTGACCCAGCATTGAGTTTGTGGAAAGGGGGTGTTATGCTGCGTATGACTACTCGAGTAGGAGCCGGTCATACTCCATCTTGTGACGAGCATGCTGCCATCCAGGGGGAGAAGGCTAGAACCCAAGTTTGGCTTAAGACACCGCTGCGATCTCATCTTAATAATAGTTCTTCCCAGATTCCTTGCTTTGGTATCACCCTCAGTTAGAACATAATAGCGATTGGGAGGCTATGATGCACCAAGCACTAACCCCCCCAGGCAGCGGGCTCTCCACAAACTAATTGATATCCTAATTTCTTATCAAGATCTAGTGGAAATACACGTTTATTCAAGCACCAGTAAGGGTTACCCCTCACACGTTGGGCGACGGGGTTTAGGATTTTATTCAGGATATCCGATGAGGAATCCCGACGACGAAAGAATTCGTTCGACTCAGGCATGGCTCCAAGGGCCTCGAACCAAAGGATTTATGGAACCTTGCTCGTTTCCCTCACTCCCAGGCTAAAAGTTTTTTTTAGTTTGTCTTTTTTCTGAGGTGGGGGTTTCTTTAGGGAAAGACAATCTACTTTTGAAAAACTGGGAATAAATAATGGATATTAAGTCGGTTGAGTATCTTCTTGTTTTCCCCTTACGGAGCACCCTGCTTGCATGCATGATTAGGTAACAAATAGCGAGTGATAGCATATGGATCTGATGAGCATCTCCATTCATATCCCAGGTGCCGCTAAAACAACTCCCACAACAAACCAGTAGTGACGAAATCCTAAGAGTAATGGGGGGGGATATACAAGTAGAACATAAAGTTTAGGGCGCCCCCATCACTATTTAGAGAAGCCCATTTGTAATGGGAGTGAATAGTAAAAAACCACTTTTTGGTCAAACTACAAATTCTGCGTCAAATACATGAGGTCACTCCTCACTTTCACCCTCAAAACCGCGTAACTGCCCATAAATCCCAATCAAACACTAACCTGCCTAAGCTAACACCAAACAGCGGGCATACACATCCCACAAGAGCAATCAGACATGTTCCTATTTCCTCTCGTCTCACTCTGTAGGTTTGGGCCCCACCTGCCTTAATGCTGAAAGCTTCCTTTCAGCAAAGCGCTAGACCGCGCCCTCCCTCTCGCCCCCAAAACTTTGCACAACTTCGTCATATCCTCGATCGAGAGCGTGGCTTACAACAACTGCTGGACCGAATCCTCTACCCTCAATCATTTTTAGAAGCATTCCCCAATCTATTTTTGAATGGGGTTAGCACGGTCGGGGGGTAGGAAGCAGTGGAGAGGACGTACACACACGTGTACAGGGGCTGCTCGTCACTGATGATCCTCGCCCAGCGCTCCATCATGGAGTAGACGTTGCAAATATATGGTGCGAGAAGTGGTGGGAGGAGGCTTGCAACCCTCCTGGCCATAGCGAATTACACATTCAGTTCATCGTGGTTCTAAACTTCAAAAGAGTCTAGCCAACTGCCTTCTCCCGATTGAGAAAATCGAAGTTGGAATGGTAACACACGTCCGCTCCACCACCCCTAGCGCCACATTAGAAATCCCATTACCTAATTGGACAACTTATCGATTTCCCTTCCTGGCACCCAACCCTAAATCAGCAATAGCCTACTGTACCGGTAATCGCGATGGTGCGGTAGTCTTCCACTAGATCCCGCGTTCATATTCCTTCCTCTACCACCTTCCATAGCAAACAAGACTTGCAATGACCGACGACTCCTCGGACCGTAGGAAGTGAAGCAAGTGGGATGGTCCTCAAAGAAGCACTTCCAGTGGCCGAGATCGTGTTAGGGACCAAGTTACAGAGATCGGGAGTCCGAGAGATGGAAACCGGTTAGCAGTCGCGGCGCCTCCGGCTAAGATGATGACCGTGGCTCTCGCTCTCCCAATCCTCATCACTAATTCTCCCCCTGTCGAGACGATGGCTGGAGAACCAGGAGTCACCCGACAGAGAGCCCCCCCGTCGAACCAGCGAAAGAGCTGAAACTCGACCCAGCGGCCACAGCAGGTAAGCGCATTGTCCACTCCATACCACCCGACCCTTCTCTTATTTTGCTAATTGACATCGAGTAGGTGCCGCAGCTGCCGGTATCAACGTCCAAATCCAAGCGAAGCGCGATACACAACACGTATATGTATACCGCCTATCTGTTCTTTGAGGAAATTCCTTCCATAGCTAGGGTTTGCGTTTGCTGATTTTAATAGGGTGCCGGAAAATCTTCTAGCCTGTCTAGCACAACAACATTCAATAGTGATATGTGCATCGTAGATGGTGGGACTACATCAAAGACATAGAAGTTAACGACCTTCGCAATCGATACACACTGACAAAAGGCACCACTTGGAAAATCGTGAACATCGATCCCTTCCACGGTTGCGAGTTTTAATTACTCCCTTCCCTTTGTATTTTGCACGTGCATATAGGGCGAGCCTTTGCACTTATGCACAGCTCAAGTTCTAAGGAGGACCCATTTAAGCTGAAATATGATGTCACCATGCACGACAGAACTCAATGGCAGTTGGAGTGAAGGCACCAGTTGGTCTGGGAGGATTGCTTCTTGAAGCAGGAGAGACGAGAGGGGGAGGAAATGCTCCGTGATATTTAGGATGATTATCAAAGCTGATGCGGGGATTAGCAGTTTTAGCTACCCAGTGGCTATGAGGGTTGAGACGGAGACTAATACTAGGCGCGAAATTATGGTTTTTGCTCTCGACGATGAATTCATGGTATCATAGCTACTATAATTATCTCCTAAGGCCCGGCAGAAGTGCATTCTTGGCCTTTTGGAGGGCAGTCGTTCTTGTGCTGATGTACACCGGGTCATGCCTCCTATGAACGGTGAGCCGCTATCTACCGCTTTTGTATATTATCGTAGCTCATATCGGGCGTCGGTCCATCCGAGCAGATGTTGATTGTGGGCTTTGTATGTGGAAACCAGCGGTGGCCAGCATAGTACCCACAGTTCATCCAAGTAAACTACTTGAAAGTTTCTTATTTGGGTTTAGCTGTTCGGGTAGACTGTGACTCTCACTAGGAAACATTACCAGTACACGGGAGGGGGGGGGGGGGGGCAGTCGGTAAAAATCTGGAAACTATTCCTACTAATCCCGTAAGATTTCCCTAGAGAGACAAGTGCTATGTTTTCCGATTTCTTAATACCCATACGAGCACTCACGCAGTGCTGTATACCACTGCTTCAAGAGCCAGAAGTTCAAAATCCCCCACACATGACACCCATCCGCGGGGCCCTACGACTCCAGAACACCCAAATACTCAGTCCTTGATCGGCCCCGTAGGCTAGGATTACTGAAATCTTGCCAATCAGCAGGGCAGCAGCGAACTGTGTCTTTGGACGGGGTGTTCAGTTCAGAGAGGATTGTATTATTCAAGCCACAAAACACTAAGCTACGACTCAACCCAACAGGGAGGGTAAAGCTCCGGAATCGATTTAGCTGACCCCTAGTAACAGCCCCAGCGGAATAGACCGAGGTGTCGGAACCCCGGGCTCCTCAGTAGGTAATTCTACTGAGCGATCCCCGAGCAATAATAATAAATTCAGCCTGCGCACGACAGAATCCCAGAACGTTAGAACCCCATGTCCATGAACCCTCTCTATTTGTTTGACGTCAACAAACCCCAGCCCAGCCAAGGCAGGAGTCAGTCCGACAGCGAAGATCGAGGATCTCCTTTTATCAAAAACGCATACCCAATTCACCAGGGCACCAGACCAGTTCGAGCGCTTCATTGTAATCATGAATAGTCACTCGCCAGTGCCATAAATGTGTATTGAGTCTTGTGTTCTGTGGCTTTTTGTCTCACCCTTGAGTCAACTGGCTTGGTAGCTTGTAGCATAAAACCTGAACAAAACCTCGAGAGGTGCTATATAGACCCCAGCACAGACGACAGCCAGGGGATGAGTAAGGCACGGTAGAGTACTGTACAAGGAGGGCATCCAAGTATAGCTCCGATCACCAAACCCCCGGAATAGTACAGTTCCCGCATTACCATAGAGAAAAATTGACGGTTAACATAACTTTAGCCCTGCGAGTATAGTGCCGACATCGGAATATTACTATTTGGCGACTAGAGACTGACAACATAGCCTACTAGAGCAAGGCTTCCAGTCAGTCACTGTGCAATCCAAACTGTGGTGAGGTATACTACCGCCTTGCAATCTCCCTCAAACCATCCCGCTATCTTCCCCCCTCCCCCAAGCCTGAGAAAGAAAGAAAAAATATCGGTTCTCTACTGGCCCCCGAGCCCACGGCGCATTTCAAATCCCCCGATCCCGTTTGGTGGTTTGCGAGTGGTAGGTTGCAGTACAGTACATTCTCCATTAAACTAAGACCCGTACTAGCATTAAAAAACCCCTATAGTTATTGCCTAACGTTACCACCTAAGTTAGCTAGAGAGCAAAGAGAGAAATTTTTGGCCGTAGCGCGCAAGCATCAGTACCAGGGATTAGCCGTACCACGAGGCCCGGCAGCAACTACCCAGGTCCCAAACAGAATCACAAAACGCACAGCCGCGAAATCGTGTATCGATCAGCTGGCAGAGGGAGATGTCTTCCACTATTTCCGTTCATTTCCTACGCGTAGAAGGCCAGGACCTCACGGGAGTGCTATGTAATGCTAGGCACCTTCAGACCAACTGGAGTTACCAGAGAGAGGGTAATTATGCACCACGGCCGACACTCGCATGAGTGGTACGATACAGATCCTAGAAAGTTACTGATAGACTATGTGAGAAAGCATTCGAAGATTCCGAGCCAGACTTACGACATGCATGTAAGGTACTACTTCACCCCGACCAACGTCTTGTATAAGAGAGGGGGGGGGGGGGGCAATTGGACTTCACGCTAATTCATATCAGTCCCCCTGCGCTGAATCGCTCATGAGGTGGGAGAAGGGGAGGGTGATGAAATAGGTTAGATGACAGACACCCAGAAAATAAGGCAAATACATCTATCTCTCGGTGGATCTGGTGCGAAGGAGAAGTCTTCCGATACAAAATCTAATCGCCCGCCGGCGTAGGATGCAAGCAGGGAGTGATATCTCGTGCTTGACATTATGGCCCGCAATATCCATTGTTTAACCACAGTATGTACTGTGTATTGCATTACTACACAAACTTTGCATCCTAAAACTTGGTGACTGCTTCAATGTAACTCCTATCATGACACTGCGTCTACCTTACACTACCTACGCCCGTCGCGCCTCCGGCCGCCCTTGCCGATCTGCGGCACGGCCCCCCGCCAAAATCCAAGACACAACACAGCGCAACAGAAGCCGATCAGCCACAAAACTGCTCCAACTAAACACATGCAATATCATTACCATTATGATATTCAAACTAAAGCGGCACAAAAATAAAACACAAAAAAACAAAAACACCCATCTATGCAATGCAACTAGCTTATGATGATAGGAAAAATGCAAAATGCAACATGATATAACCATGCAATCATTTCCTCGCTCTTCCAGCAGTCTTGCGTTTCTTAACTAGAGTAGGGACGCCTTCTTCCCCGGGGTACTCTTCTTCTCCAAGCTCTTCCTCATTATCGCCTTCACCCCTGTCATTGTTAACTGGAGACTCCTTCCTCCGGCTCTTCTTAGCTGATGCTCTCTTCCTCTTCGCCGGCTTCTCCACCACTTCCACTTCCCCACCCTCCACACCCTCCACACCCTCCACACCCTCCACACCCTCCACACCCTCATCCTGCTCACCCGCGGCGCCCCCCCCACCGCTACTAATCCTCTTAGCCCTCTCGTGCAAACTCAACATAGCCTTCTCCATCCTCTTACTCTTCCCAACTTTCCTCCTTGGCGCGCCTGCCATCCCCACAGCCCCAGCGCCCATTCTACCCTCAAAAAACTGTGTAATAGTGCTCTGTGTGCCCTCAACTTGCTTCGTATTCATGTCCTTGATGACCGGAACAAGTACTTCGTCAGTGCGCTCCTGTGACCAGCCCACTGTCGCCATGAGAAAGCGCCGGAGGCCATCGAGGTCTGGCATTCCCCATTCGAACTGGGACGGGTCGTGGTCGACTTCTGGATGGAGATAGGCTTCATCGACACGTGGGTCTGGGAAGTTTGTTGGGAGGAATATCTTTGTGGCATTTTTGCGCTGGCAGGGACATTAGCCGGAAGAGCGGTAGGGATGGGGGGGGACAACTTACAAACTTCTTCCGGAAGGGATTATCATCGTCGTCAGCCAGCTTTCTCAGACCGCTTTGTACTGCCGTCCACCACTTTTTGAATTCAGTCAGGCCATTATCGCTGGCGAATTCAGCCAGGAGCTCCATGGCTGTGACGGGGCCAACGGTGGGTACGCCTTCTGTGTAATCGCTGCCGAGTAGATGTGCTATCTGAATAAGCCTCGTCCTGTCGAGTGCATATTCCTTCTCTAAGTCGCTGGCAAGATAACATTCAACGAATTTGGCTTGATTGAACATGTTCTTGTACACCCTTGTCCCGCCAAATAAGAATGTATCCGAATCATCCGTAACAATGCCATCAACAAGTCCGAGATGAACCAACTCCGCGCATTGAGCTTCTGCTTCCATTGGTGCGGTGATGTAGGGTATTCCGAAGAGCGTAAGTAATTGCTGACATTCTTGAACCATCACCTGCGTGACCTCGTCAGCGTCTCGGCGATCCTTGGCTTGCTGCACACGAAGATTGTGGAGTTCCCGCTCGTATGCCTCCCGAGTTTGCGGCTGGGGTCTGTTATTTAGTTCCGCGGCAAACCGGGCGTGCTCCTCTGATTCTGCCGCGAGTTGCTGCACTAGTTCCAAGACCTCAGGTTCTGCATATTGTTCCTCATCGTCTGCATATTCTAGTGGAGTTACCTCTCGAGATACTCCGTTCTTAGCTCCTCCAAGGTCAGGGGGTAGGGGCGATTCTCCATGTAAAGGTTTTGGTGCAGTTTTAGATTCTCTTGCCGCTAGTGCACCCTCGTGATCGCTTTCTTCCCATTCGATCTCTTCTTCATCGTCTTCTTGTTCGGAGTCTATTGGCTTAGGTGGATGAGTTCCTGGCCGGTCTACCACACCGTCCATGTTCAAGCCACCCTTCCCAGATGGACCATCTAGCATAACCACGTCGTCGGTCCCTTCCCCATCATCGGAATCAATCATCACTACATCCCGTTCTTTATATCGCTCATTAACAATCCTCTGCATCTCTAGCTCGTACTCCTCCCTTTCCTTCTCCTCTTGAGTGAGTTCCTTATCGCGATTAGCCAAGCGCATCTCCTTCGCGAGATCTTTCTTTGGACCCCCAGTGAACCAGGGCGGCAGCGGCGCTGAACTATCTCCATCTTTGTCCTTTCCCTTGTCTCCATCCCCCCCTATCTCTTTGGGGTTCTCCTCCGGTTTCTTTCCTTTAAATAGCATGCTCTTGCCCATGTCCAAACGCTCAAATGGTAATAATCCTCCAAATGGATTCTTCGCAACAGAACTAGAGCCCTTGCTACCCTCACCAGCTGTACCCCAATCAGAACCCCTCGGCATAGCGCCGCCATTCATACGTTTTGATTCAGAAACAGCCCTGCTGAAATCTGCATCTCCACCGGGCACTGCAAGCAGTGGCGATTTATCTTTTTCCACCGGAGGCTCCTCGATAGCTTTCCCTTTGCCCTTGTTATTAATGGGCTCATCTTCCTCCTCCTCTTCGGGGATGTCACTAAGATCGCGGCCAAAATAGGTTGACTCCAGCTCCATACTATCATACCCTCGAGGGGCCTCGAGTGATAACCGAATGGCTTCCTGCAGTTCATCATCGTCATCGTCATTACCGCGTTCTTCGCCGACAAAGTCCAATGGGAATGGATCATCGTCCCCGCCGTCATCATAGTCTTCGTCATTGCCAAGGAATAAAGGATTAGTAGATTTAGCTAGACTAGCATCAGAAATTGGATTTGGAGAGAGCTTTCGTTTGCTACTCGATCCATTTTGATCCCTCTTGCTCTCATAAATTGCCCTTCTCAGCGTCTGCGCCTCCGCACCGTCCAATACATCATATACATAGCTCCCCCCATGATCATCGCGAGGTTCAATGTGCGGTAATCTGTTCAAGCCCTCAACCGGAACATCTTCAAACTCTTCGTCGTCATCCGGATCTTCCTCCTCTTCACCCTCGAGTTCCTCCGTCTTATCAACGATGATAGGTTTATTCCTCTCGCCCTCCCGCACCCCAGAACTACCGACAACACCCAGAACCCAACCGCCCTCGACACCGTCATTCTTAACAAGAACATACTCCCTTCCCTTCTCCCCAGCGACCCTAGTTGGGTCAAAAGACCCCGGTTGATCATTCATCCCATTGAGATTCATAAGACGTTGCGTGAGATCATTCCGTTCCTTAACCCGTTCAATCTGAAATTTAGAGAAATCCATCCTATCCGGAAACATAGAGTCGAGCTGTTCCTTCGCCAATCCCATTCTCATCCTAGAACGTAATCTCGCAGCATTGAGAATATTGTACCTGTCCGCCATAGGCAGCGAGACAAAGAAATCCGAATCAAAGTCGATTTTGGAAAAGTCGTAAAGGTTGACCTCCTCCCCGCCACGGAACATGCGGGCGTACTCCTCCAGATCATCCTGCGACATGACCCTCGGGTCGTTCGGAGCCCCCAGACTCTCCATGCTGACGGGAAGCTCAGGCAAATGGTACGGATCCGATTTTCTGAAACCACGGGCTTTCACCCGCTCTTTCGGAGCCTGCTCCAATTCATCAACGTAAACCAACTGACTCACGTCCCCAATCCCTTCCCCTCCCTCCACCCCCAGTTGCCCCTGCTCCAGTTCCCCATCAGGCACATCCTCCCAATCCCCCGACTTCTGCTTCCTTCGCCTCTCAGCCTCAATATCCGCACTCCGCTGAACCTGCAAGGCCAATATCCTTCCAGCAGTCCTCCTAGCATCCTCCTCTCTCCCTTCCCTACGAGCCTTCCTCCCAGCAATCGTCTGCCTCTTCAGCGGTGGCGCACCTCCATCGAACACGAAAACGGGCTTAATCCCGAAGAAAAGTAGCTTGCATATCCTCCTGAAGAAACCGACTACGTGCGAACTCTGGAGCGCGTGTCCTTCTTGATCTCGGACGGCTTTGAGGAACTGGTAGATCCAGATGGAAGCATCGACGGCGAGACGTTTGCGAGCAAGTGATTCGAGCTTAACGGGGCGCGCGCAGGGGTTTGCTATCGTCCATAGGCCCGTAACACCCATGGTTTCTCCGTGTTATGGAATCGGGGCTAGCGTGGTATCATAGTATGGTCAGTAGATGCTCAGAAGGGTTGGTGAGGAGAATCGACGGGTTGTTATGATAGGAACCGCCAAGGAAGGTGGATGATGGTGTAACCTTGCCCTGTGCCCTAAACCCAGCCATATATCCGCACTGTATAGGGAGGTGTGCCCGATGCAAGCCTCTAATCGGTCTACAATTTACGATATGACCCCCATGTCTGGTCTATGCTTCATGTCCATAAGCACCCAGTGTACTCAAATAGGTGATACCTAAATTTTCAAAAAGAAAAAAAAAGGCTGCAGAGTCACAACTCTCATTCAGATATGAGACGAGTATGTCTATTATGCGCAAAACATACCCACGATGCCCCACGGGTAAATACAAAAGCAAAAACAGGTCTCCTAGCAAAAGCAACACCAAACCCATACTGGACTTCATAAAGGAGGGTATGATCTATGGAGCAATGTCGTCAATAAACTGCCTTACGAGCCCCTGCAAGTCTTTTGCAGCGGCAACTCCCGTTTCGAGAACCTCCTCATGACTGGCTGCTCCGGCTTCCAAAGCGTCATTCAACCCTTCTTCCCCCATTTCCGCAACGAGCAAAGAGTCACCCCTTGGGCCAGGCTCGAGAACACTACTATTCGTAACAAGACTCATGGCCAGAACTCTTATCCCGCAATGTCTCGCAACGATAATCTCGGGAACGGTGGACATTCCCACAACATCCGCTCCGAGGGCCCGTAACAAGCGGCATTCTGCGCGAGTCTCGAAACTACTCCTGTCAACTACCGAAATGCAAATACGGATAACAGGAGTATCGGAATCTTTACCTTGGCCCGGAAACAAATACGTAGACACCTTCGTGGAGCTTTCGCTTCTCAGACGTTAATCGCAGCTTCTTGTAGCTGAGGTGGATCTGTTTTCGCAGTGGCAGGTCATATGCTTCGGACAATATCGGAAACCTAGTGCCGAATTCCTCCTCGTTAGGCCCTCGGAGGGGGTGTTGACCGGCGAGCCCGGGGAAGTTGATATGCTAAAGAAAGAAGCATTAGTGCCACTTACACAAGGAATAGGATAGCATCATACGTCATTCAAAACCACAATATCCCCGACGGCGAACTCGGTATTAAGCCCGCCAGCAGCATTCGTAACAATAATGGTATGAATCCCAAGCAACTTCATAACCCTGGTAGGAAAGGTAACCTTCTGTATCGAGTAACCTTCGTAGTAGCTAAGTCCCACAAAAGCACCTAATTAGCCCTCCGAAATCCCCAACAGACAAGAATCAAGAAACTCATACTGCGCCCTTCCCACCATAACCACAACAGGAGTCTTCCTCTCTCCCAAAAACCCAAACACAAGCTTACCCGCATGGCCGACAACTAAACCCATCAATCCCCACTCGCGATCAGCAAGGCACGGAACCACCGCAGGAGACGAAACAAACCGGTAGAAGGTGCGAAATGCGGAATGTCCTTGTATGAAAGTTCAAACAGCAATTCCTGGTCCAGCATCCCGGCCAAACCCCCAAGCCCGGACCCGCAAATGATGCCCACATGGGGATTCTTCAACTGCTCCGGGAGGAGGCTACGGATACGATTTGTCGATTCGGTCGCTTGGGCGTAGATTGATTCCGACATTGTAGGAAATTTGAAGCTGTTGTGACAGGTCCGTGGAAGGAGATGAGTTTCTGGTAGGGTGAGGTAAGGAAGAGCGTAGATGCACCCGGATTAGGGCTACTAAAAGTAGAGCATTGGGACTTTCGAAAGACATCTCGGTGGAAGCGGAAGGCCCCGCGTGCCCCGTGCCTTGGTGGTTAGGCCGGTTAGGCCGGTTTTATCAATAGATTGACTTCATATCCTGATCAGGACGACTGAAACCAGAACAGGATGGTGCTTTTGCCACAGAGGAATGATCTACCGGTATTCTAGATTTCCTGGACTAAGAAAGCCTAGCGCAAAAACCTTTTACCGCACCGGTATCCTGCCGACAACAAGGCAGCCCTGATGGGGGGAGCCATTCGGAGATCTTTAATTAAATTCTCGCACTTTGCTCGGGATAAAACTGCACAACGCGCGGACAAGCCAACAGCCACCATGAATTCGATCCAACAGGTCGATTCCGATATAGTGCAACTGATCGCCCCAAAATATCTGCGCTATCCGGTATTCTTTGGTTCGGCCATACCTACTCCTTCCATAGAGTACACAAGTGCCAGTACACTCCCAGCTCCCTCTCGAGAATTTCCCCCTTGATGGGTCCCTAATCCCACTCCAATCCAACACCATAGGATCATACCAGATCACTCGATTAAACGTTGAACAAGAAAAGTTTGCGACAACCCCCAACCCGTCCACCATGGATACCGGGACTCGACTTATGATATCTAGGATTGCGCGAAAGCACTATACCAAACTATGGCACTCGTACCGTACTTATTTACCCTCAGGACTCCACGCCCAGTCTTCCTTTTCCCCCTCGAATACCTCTATTCCTGCGCCAACGTCATCACCCCAGTCCACTTCCGCCCTCAAAAATTGAGAACAGAGACATGATCGCCCATACTTCTCCTATCCCTCCCTCCTTCCTTCCTTCCCTCCCTCCCCTCCTTTCCACCATACTTGAAGCCCAGTTAGCGCAGCCTACTCAGAAACGAGTCACGAGCGCACCTTCAACTAGAAAAGTACCGTCAAACTTGAGAGAGCATGCTACTCTACTGTTACTAGTTCCAGGCACAGACACACTCCCGGCCCACCATACTCTTGTCTGTCTCATCACTTACCACCTCATACACTAGTACCCAGTATATGAGAGAATCAGTGGTGGGATCACGCCATCCCCTCAGAAATGGTATCAATCGTTTCCCGGATATTGGCTAAGTATGTATAAGAAGACGAAGAAGAGGCAGGCAGTTCCCCTGTTCCAGTGGGGACTATTGAGATGGGCAGGATGCTGAGTGTAGTTGCGATAGAGAGGCGCTAAGGGCTAGGGAGATTTTGAGAGCAGTGGAAGAGATGATAGGTACAGCTGACATAAATGCTCCATTATAACCCAAGTACAGTCAGAAGTGGCTCTCGTCCAAATCAGGGCATTGAGATTGTGTTTACGTTTTCTTGCACGACGGCAGGTTGTAGGGCCTTATCAAGATAGTTTCATTTACTGTCTTTATATTGGGCATTACAGAACAGAATTCCCCATATCTCGACCGGCCCCTCCTCTCCAACCACAGGACGCATGAGCGGTACTTTCCAGAGGCGATCAGGTTCTTGAAGTTGGGTTTGCTTACCCTATGGAACCTAACACTAGGGGGTGGGGGCAAACACCTGCTCCGTACAGCTCCTGTATGATATGATAGTTATTATACCATACGAAACCCATTGAATCAGAAGTTGTCCCAATACTTTCATCCAACCGCGCCTACCTACTCACCGGCCACACAAGCGCCTCAGGACTGTGCCACCATTTCTCTTCCGGAGGCGAGGTGGCCATGCGCAGTGCAATGCTGTTATCATATTATTCGATTCGTATTCTCTTATCAGACCACAATACTATCATCCTGAGCAGCAACCACCAAAGAGCCTTGAGCCTCCAAAACGCTAATCACAATACTAGGCACTAATTGATACCTTCTCGTACCCATTGGCACAAGTTCCCAATCTCCAGATTTTAATCATCAATATCATCGTAAAGGGCAATAGTATAATACTGTACCCCCCACCCCGTAATAATTTAAGTGCCGATTTTTTTTCCAGATAAACGGAAAAACAATATCTATTCCTAAGATTTCCAATAGCACTCTTTCATCATAGTCCAGCCTACGGGAATTTAGAAAACTCCTACGTAAACGTCCGCCCACAGGAAGTCATCCAACCCCACTTATAAGCGGCAGAATAAAAAATACCCCCCCATGAATATCATAAAAGCCCAGTGGCCCCCTCCCCCTCGCGACCTTGACAAAACCATACCGTAGCAATATTTCATCGATTGGGACAAAATTCTCATCCCCTCCCTGATGTTCATATTGCCGCCAGATTCCTACCCGATCCCCCCAGTCAGAGCTTGATCTCCCCCATCCTACTTGATCCAATCCCCGCACCCCGCCTGACTCCGTCGATCTACCGCGCCACGTCGAAGATACCTTCGATCCACCGGGTAGGGGGGTAGGGATCAGCACTACAATACAGTACGGATAAGTACAGTACAGCACGGTGCAGCATTCCAGCACCCCATATTCACCTGGGTGAATCCCCGGCGGGCATAAAATCCTATTTGGCTGGACTGGTGGGTCAGTTATAGGTCTAAATTTTAAATTAGAATAGAATAGCCCCATGTCCGGTCATGACCTTCCATCATATCACACATCCACTCCGCCTTCCGTCGGTGTCCCGGTATCGTCAATCGGCAGAGTAGACCAGATCTCAAAATAAATGGATGCAAAAAGCAGGACATTCTCCCAACAAAGCATGATTTTTTTAAATATTCATATAGAATGGGAAGAAAATATATGATAAGCACCGTTAACCCAAACCCACCATATAAAAAAAATCAGCAATAGGGAACAAAAGACAGGTGAAAACGTGAAAAAAGATATTTTATAAAACTTCCGCTTAAACATAATTCACAGTAGCCCAATCCCATCCAGTTTGCCTCCCAACCCACGTAACTACATTCCGATCCTCAACCCTCGTTCATTCATTACTTCCTTCAGCAGATCTCCCGAGTTTAGGTGTGTCTAAACGGCTCGTATCCAGCAGCCTGCTTCTTTCCGACCTCCGACATGGGCTTGATCCCGGATCCTGAACCTCCTTGGTATGGGGTAGCAATTCTCTCGTATCCACCTCTGACCCCGCCTGCAGGAGAGCTACTCTTTCCTTTACCCTTGTGGTCGGTGCCCATAACACGAGAACGTCTTCCGGAGCAGCAGCAGGTAGAAAGCATCCAGAAGATGCAAGCACCGAGGGAAAAGGCGACAGACAACCATGTAATAGTGAACATCTGTTTGTTGATCTGAGCATTGACGGAGAACTCCTTGAGAGCTTTGTTGAAGGCTTCACGGATGGAAACGTAGAGGGCGGTGGAAATGATGGATGCGGTGAGGAGGAAGAAAAACGCGATCTGAAACACTCACATGTTAGCAGCGTGAAGGGCATGGGTGAGGGATAAAAAAAGAGTGGAAACATACATCAGCGAAAATAGTAGTAACGCATGATCCCCATCTTGAGAGCAGTCCAAACCATCCAATAGCAAAAGTTACAATCGTAGAAACCGTTCCGAGAACATACATGGCCGTCATAACCTTGCTGGCAACGTTCACAGCCTTCGAAACCTTCTTGACAGAGTCAGGGAAATTGACGTCCTTTCCTTCAGCCTCAACATCCAAAATGCGGATCGGGTCGAAGGAATAGCCAGCAGACGGTTTTCCACAGTCGGTGACCTTCCACTTGTCTCCATCCAAAGCCTTTCCGGAGCAGTAATTCCACAAAGACGAGGTGTAAAAATCCGCAAGTCCAAGCTCACTAGCAGTAGCGTTGAAACCAGACTTTAAGAGTTGATCATCAAAATCCGTCCCAGGAATTAAGTCCATATTCGCTGGAGTATCAATGAAACGGGTATCAATCTATACCAAAAAAAGTGTCAGTTGCGGCTGAAAAAAGCGCGGTTTGATGAAAAACCCACCCTCAAGAAGTAAAGACCGCTTATCGCGCTGGAATTCTTGTTTGTTCCTCCGATCATCACAATAAGCACACAACATAGTGACGCAAGTGTGAGAAGCATAGGCGTGAGAATACACGCAAATCGTCCTGCTTTCCCCATGGTGAACTAGTTGGGGTTTTTTGTTTTCTTTTTGTAGATGAATAGGATATTTAACGAATGGAAGGAGACTCGTAAACCGGATCGAAAAGGGTGAAAAAGGGGGAGAGAGCACTCGGAGGGAGATATTATGGGGGCGAGGGGAGGAGGGTTAGAATGGAGCAAGAAAAGGGTTGGATGGGGGGAGCCGGCGGTAATAAAGCTCGGGAGGGGAGCAAGAAGGAGGGTGCAGATGGGGAGTGTTATGTTCTGAAAAAGCGTGGCAGCCAGGGCAGGGAGGGGAGGCAAGAGGCTGAGTAAGTATTTAAAGCTGACGGTGGGGGGAGTGTTAAGGATGTGGGTGTGTCGAGAGGGTGGGTGAGTGATCGCTTGGGTGGAGGGGCTGACGATTACTAGTAGATCTGTGGAAAAAACCTTTGAAGGATGACCCTTTGTGAATCCCCTAGCAATTTTGGTGGCACTGGTGCGCCGAGATTGGGCTAGCCATACAGTACTCGTAGATCACTAAGTATGATACGACGCTACACCTACTCTATCGGCTTCACACCTTTGGCAAGCAGAAATACCAGGCCTAAAGATGTAAGAAAGTTCCTAACACTATGTAAGCACACTCAAGTCTCTGTCCAGCCTATCGGGCGGAGCTAGCGCCACTCGCTCGGGAATCAGGACGGTGGTGATGGTCCAGCCTCATGTTTCCACTCGAGTATGGCGGAAGAAATACGAGAAGAGCTTTTCCATAATCAAATCTATGAAAACCTGCCTTCTCATTGCCTCACTACTTTTTCCTGAAATCTGTTTCCCCGCTTCTGAGGTGCGGTACCGTTCGAGTTCTAAAAAGCTTAAGACATGCAGCTTTTTAAAACGGGAAAGCATCTTCCAACGAACTGCAATCTCTAGTGCACTACGGTAGTAAGCTAGACCTCCATTTGACATGAATAAGTGCGCGAGCCCGAAGCTTACAAGTAGAGGCTGAAAACTCCTGAAAACTGCTCCACTAAGGATGCACTCCACCAATTGATCAAATTTATTCTAGCGATACCAAGATACAGGCCATGTTTATTCAGGGTAAATAATATATTGAATTAACACCAAGACACGGAAGGCGAGAGGTCCCTAAATTACCAGCCGTCCGCCAACAGCTAAGCCTCCTTTGACCCTAATACGGCAGAACATCAACAGAGCCAGGGGAGGACGGTCGGGGTTCTGTATCACATCTCACACAAACCGCTAGAAAAGGTTAATCAACAAGAACCCCAAGCGGTAACCAACCCAATAATAGAAGCAAGAAATTCAGAGGCAAGCCGACGCCAAGAAATGCAAACAGCCACAGTCACCATCTGCGCCTCATCCCCCTTCCCCACTTGGGACAGTCTCGAAGAGCCAACCCAACCGGGTCATCAAACGGCCCGCCAGCAGAACTTCTGTCAGAAATGTTAGTTACGACTCTGTTAGATAATTCTCTCACTGTAGCCTAGTTATGACGGCAGCTACAATTCTCCTGTATAGGCCCAATAGGTATAGCATCACCTCATGTGCCTGATTAACTGTACGATGTTAAATCATGCCCGACCAAGAGAGATTATCTAGCCCAGTCAGACGAAAATCACTTCTCTTAACCTTTTTTCATGTTTTCATTATTCTCAGCCGTAAGCAGGTTTGTTATGGTTACGTGCGACTGGGAGGGGTGATATATGATAACACATTCAGCTTTCTGCCGCTTCGCCTGTGCTTCGATCCTGGGTTGCAGATAAGCTCGTTCTGGGCTGAAACGTGTTGATTTTATCGCGCGAGCAAGCATCCTAGTCTTCTCGTACTCGGGTAGGAAAGTTAGTGATGGGGGTTTGAAGTCCCCGTGCTCACTACTGTCGGAGGTAAGAAATGATTTGATTTGGTATGATAGCTATAGTTCTAGGTAGTGTAAAAAGCTCCGACGGCCCCAACCCCCCTCCGTCCTATCACTAACCTCCATCCCCGAGTGCGGTACTAATACTTTACCTCGAGAGATCTAGAGATAGTGCGGTATGTTGCCATCGGTGTGTGGCTGACCGTTGCTTGTGCGCCAAGGACTCTGCTGTGGGGGCTGAGCATATTTAGAATTATTTTTTCACTTTGATGCTCCGGATTTCTAAAATGGCCGTCGTTCGCCGACGTGAGTCTCGAGTGCAACACAGTACCGGGGCTTCATTTGGACATTCGGCATCAAAAAGCAACCAATCGAGTGACATCCCATGGACTCAGGTAGGATCTGCCTACCGGTACGGTATTTGACCTCTGGGGAAACCCGTTTCAAGGTACAGTGGAATAAAATAGTTTCGGAGAGGGGTGTGCGGACGGAGGAAATTCTACGGAAACAGTGCCTCGAGATCTTGGGCCCACAATAGGATCCCGGAGCCCTCGTGGTGTCAATGCTAAGCGATGATATAAACGATCAAGCTCCACCAGCGGTATTTATTATGATCACTCGAAATTAGACTTGGGGCTGTGGGGATAACTCGCTAGCTTATTCTGCGATCGTCATCTGATGCCCGGAGAACATTTATTCACCTTCCATAGTGCAACAATGGTGAACTAGACCATATAAGGGCAAAGGCGTAAATTCTTCTGGGGCAATGTTCTACGGTACCTCCTCTCTCTCGTTCATCTGAACGACTTCTTGCAGAAACTAATGGCCTGAGATGCTACGTTTATATTCCTATATGGGTTCAATACGATCTCTATCGGGAGCCAGGATTCTCAAGCTCTGTGGTTCACAAGATACTGCACTCTCTCCAAGCACTAGAACTATACCACCCAAGTGGGGATAAGCCCATCTCCCAAATGCGGGGGAGAGGACAGGGTCCTAGCTGAAAATTTGCCAGCGGATCAGCTAGGCATTCGCAGTTCGCTTCTTGTTTGAGGGTCCGAGGCCTACCGTGCTTCAGCCTAGCCGATTGTCCAACAGCCATGTTTGTGCTCACAGCCGGAATCTGGTCAAGCCCTTGATGTAGGTTTTTGGAAGGGTCTGTCCACTAGCCACAGAACCTATCCCTCCATCATGCCTGAGAAACATGACAGATCTCGGAATGCGAGTATTAGCCATCTAGCTATACCGTATGGTGGGCACAAGAGATTGCGTATGCTTCCATGCAATGTTTGTTGACCTTGGCCGGGGGAGGTCTTTCGCTCGCTGACAGAAGCACATATAAGTTTCCACCACGCCAGGGTTTGACTGAGAAATCCCAAGGTAAGGACGCCCCTCTCTATTGAATTTACTTGCCTGCCTTTAAACTCACATTTCCTGCCAGGCTCTTTTTTCGACGGCCGTTTTCGCTTTCATCTGTCGGGGAAACTCGATACTTTGACCCGCTACAATTGCCACTCAAGTGCACTGCCGCTATCTTCTCCGCTTGGAGCCTGCTTCACGATACCGTATATCCATTTCGCCCATCGCATGGGATTAATTGTACCCCACGGCCTGCAGTGTTTTCCTAACTTTGCTTTCTATAGCGGCTCTATGAGGCCTAAACCAGGCCCTACCCCACGTTTCCAGAACACTTTTGTTGTTTTAACTTATCAAGGAGTATTTAATCTAGGCTTTACTTGGGTCACATATTTCCGAATCTGCGACGAGCCGCGTGAACCACAATTTTACGCGGGAGGGCCCGACGAGAAATGGTATTGGCCATGAACGGGGTTGATTAATGCATTGGGCAAAGGAATATCTGCTTAGGGAGACCACAGAAAGCGCATGCTCTGATAGACTCGACAGGGTGCCAAGCATGGAAGAGGGCTGTACTAGGGAGGTCATTTTACGCATCTCGGGATTTGGGTCATTATTCACCTATGTCGTGCACACAACTTGGTGATGTCAGGATTTAGAAAATCTTGTCATAACATTGCACGATAAATTCTTGTTCACAAGGTGCTCATACCAGCCAAGCACGGTATGCCTTAGCATCGGTAACGTCCTTTCTAGATACCACCTGCAATTGAGACCATCGTAGGTCAAAAAGGTTCATATTCAGTTTCTGTGTTTCTGATATGTTATTCATTATTAAAGCCCCTTGGAACCTGGATGAGTATGGATGCTCTGAGAACATGAATGTACAGTATTGTGCAGTACATAGCCTCCAGAGGCCTAGTTTCTTCCAACAATCCATCCAGTCCACATTGACAATAAACCGAATCCGGATTTAACACATCCAATCAAATACTGCCTACGAAGTTTACTCTGTTTGGTTCCGAGTATATTAGGTATTTTTATTTGCTAGTTCAATTAATCCGGATTTCCACCTGCTTGTTCTTCTCCCCCCTTGCTATTTCGAGCAATTCCTCGTTGATGTGTTACAGTGCATACCCGGTTTTTGATTGTTCGGAGCACTGTCCACCCTCGCCCCACTCAAGTAAGACGGCGACAGTGCCGTACATATAAGATAGGTAGAAGTGGAGCCGCAATACCGCAGCTTCACAGACAGCCCGGGAGGGGCACTGTGCTAGTACTTACTCGTGGCAGGAAAGAAGTGTTCGATACCAGGGCCGTGAATTTATATGGGGGCTTGGATGCGCAAGGATATTTCGCCATATATCTCGTGAATCCCCGTTATCGGATACTTCTCTCCTGCTACGAGTGCTGTTTCCAACGTTAAAATATTGTCTAGTAAAGAAATCATTGCCTACCGACCAACATCCGCCTTGCCCCCCCCTGCTAACGATCGCCCATGCATGCCATAGTCCAGCCCGTATCTTACGTGGAATCAGACACCGTCAGCACTCGGGTAGAATACACCGCTAGGCATGCTAAGCATAACTTTGGGATCCCTCTTCCCGTCCATGAGATGGGGGCGTACTGCAAATTTAGCCCAAAGTTGGGGCAAAACGGGGGGAATACGGCATGCATGGGCGCCTTAATGGCACAAGGAGAGGTAACTTTTTGCGCGGCGATGTGAGTTAATAAGAACTCGAATTAATTGGTACTCGCGCTGGGGCTTTAGAGTTTCCTCATAAGCTCTGGAACGTTTTTTGTTCCTGTTCCGAAGCTGCTGGGGCTTGGCTTTCGCAGTACTTTTGAGCCCCCATCTATCCAAGAGAGGGAATTCTGGACCTCTTAACATTAGTACAGTACTAATTCTTCGTCCACACGAGATCGCAGTGATCTCTCCGCTCACTCCTCCTTTAGCAATCAGCACCAACCGTGATAGGAATACTAGAACCTCAGATCGTGCCGTTCTACCTCGGAGGAAGGCTACTAGAACCTGGGGACTCTTCCCATATGATGCCACCATCAGAACCGCGGTAGGCGGCAGCTTGCCGTTGCGACCAAACTGTTTATTTTTTATTTTTTTTGGGTAGAGGATGGATTGCGAGTAGGAAAACTATACCGGTATACATCCAGGATTAGACTGTTCGAAGGGCACTCCTGAACACTTTGGTGGCTACTCTGTTTAGTTTCAATCTCCCCGGGACGGCTCGCATTCCCGCCAACTCCTCAGGCTGCTGCCGAGTATATGGGTGGTACTTTCCAGAGGCATCATATTGCAGAATAGGCGGGATGCGGCTGGGTTGCCCGCACTACGGTACTTGCATCCGTGTGGCCGAGTTGAAGTCGTCCACCCAGACACAGATATCGATCAGCAGGCCAATCATGTATCGTCAAAGGATAAGTTACTCGATATCATTGCTCTCTGGTGGCTGGTACCGTAGGATCCAACAGTGCGCGACTGTGCCTCGACCGCCCGAACACAATCCCACAGTGTTGTTTATGCCATATGCCGGGTATGCTTACTTCATTCACCAGTAAGACACTCGCGCGGAGGAGCTGAAGCCGGACATTTAAGGTGGTGATTCCTATACAAAGTGTCCGCCCCAATTGGGCCGCGCGAGGATATAAAAACCTCCGATCGGTACGGTGCAAACTTGGCCACGGGTGACGCCCCAACCTCGCTTTCCATCACCCTGTCTATTTGTCGTTTTTTAGTTCCCCAGAGTGTTCAGAGGTTAGGAATAGTTGGTCTGCATACGGATCAGGGAATCCGAAGCGCACAGGTCTAGCCAGCCAGCGCAAAGGTGGGCGATAAGTTCTGCTCCTCAAAAAGTGAGATTACCAAAAAAAAAAAGGGAATATTATGATATCATGGCGGAGAATTTAATATAAAATCGGCAGTTTTTTTCTTTCCTTTTTCACCCTGTCAATGATTGGCAGCACATGAGTGAGGCCATCTGATATGGCCGCCATAATATTATTATCATTATCATAGAAACCCCATAGGAATTGACCGTCCTGGCAGTGCCTCCGAACTCTTTTCTTAGAATCCCAGCGCTCAGAATTCCCACGGCAGCATGTTTTTCGTAGCCCGACGCCCAATTATGTGAATCTTTATGTCGAACTGCGCTATCTAAACAAAGTCCCTAGGGTTTTCTAATACTATGGTGGCAAGTGCCAACAAGGCGCCTTTTGAGAATTGGCATTTTGCAGGCTAGTAGGGGGATTTCGCAAACAAGAATCCAAGTTCGCTACCTCTGTGACCAGAGTTATCACAGATTAGGGATTTCGACAGAATCCTGTCAGCTAGTGAGGTTTATTAGCATCTTGGCACATATCGTGGCCACATGTGCTCTTGGCACTTGTTTACCTCCTCAGAAAAGTTGGGATCTTTCGGCTTAGACTAACTTGTGGCCCTGCTGTGGCGTCGACTTGAAAAATCCCGAATTCTTGATTGCGAAATCCCACCCTGGAAAACCTGTTGGGTGTTTCGTTTCTCTTGTCGCCAAGCTCGTACTGGTATCGTACTTTTGTTTTTCCCTCCACTTCTCCCGCAAGGCAAATATCAGTCTTGCACCACCAGGCACACTTAGAAAAATTTCCTCCCCTGACAAGCGTTATCGCCGCAGACGAAACATCCCAAAAAGTTTCGATTATCACACGCTCCGAGCCCCCTACCAGACTTCTGTACTATCCTGTTCAGGCCATCAGTAAGGCAGATCCTACGACTCTTTCTCTCACTTTTCCCCTCCACACTCGTCGTCCAAGAGACTCCATCCTAAGGGAAATTCAAAAAAGTAGTGCTTTCCCTTCCACATATTGCGGCACGGCAAACAAGGGGCTAAATATAGAAATAAGTGGCTCGTTATTTTTGTGTCCCGGTGGCTGTGAACCTAACCAAGAAGAGAGCCACAAGGAGAAAAACACAATGGTCAAAAGGTTCAATTCACAATTATCTGATCGTGCTCATAGAAATAATACTTGCAGTGTCTTCCGCTCGTGATCCCGAGGAATAAAGATAAGCTCGGGTAGTGGTCCCGCGCCTTCGGATAATCGGATGCCCTCGTCGATGGGCTTGTGAAGAGCTTACGTACTCGAGCAGAGCCCCACCGACCAACCAAGAAATCAAGGGGCTGCTCAGTGCTCAGCAACCCCGGGGAAAAAAAATACCCTTTGTATGATGCCCAAGGATGCTGCGGCACATAAAGTGGCTGTACCCGCACTTCACTTTATGGTGGGCAGTAAAACGGTCGGACCTGACGACAGAACAGGAGGGGGAGGACGTCATCACTCCGAAACAACAACCCCCCCTCCCCAATCGTTTTACAAAAAACGTTTTCCAACCAGACAAGTTTATGTGTTTGCCGCACCATAATATAACTTGCGCCAAGAATAACATTGTTGTATTACTGGGTACACCCTACCCGGCAGTCCACTCTACAAGTACTATTTAGGAAGCGGGAAGGCATGATACACTGCGAGTACGGTAAGCACGGCCAGCATTCAATTGGCGGAAAATAAATAGACAAAAGAAATAACATTTCCAAACCCCTTTTGTCATACTTTGTCATACTAGCAAGCACCAGCCCAGGGGGTTTTGAAAAAAGCCTCAAACAGATCTGCGAGATTTGTATGATAACTGGTATGCAAAAACGGGTGGAAAGAAAAAAAAGAAAGAAAAAACATGTATAAACTTTCTTCAACCCAGGGGCTGGAAGGATAGATAGACTGGATGTCTTTCTACTCCTGTAAAGACTAGACTACCTATATCTCTCTTACCTACTCTTACGTACCATACCCAACCTCTACCGGTATTACATCTACGATACAGTCTGCGAGCAAACACATCACATAACATTTGTGGAGAGAGACAGAAGGAAGGAAGGAAGGAAGGAAATAAAGATATGCCGCACCCCTACCACCTCCGTACCTCGGCTGGTCCCGCCATCGGCAGGTTAACCCCCGTCCCCGCCAACACCCTGGAGAAGACTAGCATATCAACGCCAAATGCAACAGTCCACCTAGCCCTGCACATCAAGAACCTCCGCGCCGCCTCATCCTCCTCATCCTCCTCATCCTCCTCATCCTCCCTCCTCCAATTGCCGAGCACATCCCCCTACTTTAACCACAAGAACCACACCAACGACCTCTACGCCCTATGCATAACCTTCGTCCCGAAAACTCCCATTTCCGGGGACGCCCTCGTGTGGGGCAACCACTTTAGTCACCCAATCCGTGACTCCCTGCCTCTGGCCTTCCCGCTGCTATTCTCCGCTGCCAGGTGGATTGACCCGAGCCTTGATGCGGACGTCTATGCGGATGAGCCGTGGATATATGGACCTGCCTTGGCGTCCATGTCCACCATCTCCACGTCTTCCTCCCACCACTCTGCGCGTCAGGTGGGGAAGAAGGATAGGGGAGGAGGAGGAGAAGAGGCTGGTGGGTTGGTGGAGGACAATGGACTGGGCCTCACGGCGAAGGCGCGGAGAAAGCACTTTTTGACGGAGGGGAAGAGGAAGGAGTGGGTGTTTGAGGCGGGGAAGGTGTACAAGATGGAGTTTTCCGGACCTTGGTTGGATTTCGGCGAGTTTAGGGTTGTGTTGCCCGGATTTAGGGTGGATATCTTGAAGTACTGGGATGGGCAGCCGTTGAGGTTTTTGCTGAGGAATAAGGAGAGTGGGGAGGTTTATTTGGTTGTTGAGTTTGAGCTGGTTGACGGGGAAGAGGGGGAAGGGTCGGATGGGAGGAGTACCAGTAGTGGAGAGGATATCGATTAGAAGTCTTTCATTGGGCGTAGGATACGTTGATAGAGATAGAGATTTTACTAGCATCACTGTGCGGGGGAGGGTTTGCAGGCTTTACCAACGCTAAATGCGTCCCCTATGGCTCGTGTTGTCTAACGGAGCCAGATGTCCGGCTACTAGTACACCGGCTGAATAGATCTGTCTACTGTGATACAAATAAATCTCAAGATAGCATTCAAGATATCATCTAGTTTCCTCTCTCTCCCTGCCCCCCTCGTGCCTATTCATCGCCACCCCTCACGTCCGTATTAATCCCGGGGGTGGAGATCTTCCCACCGGGGGAATCGGGAAATCTGGCGGTCAGGACCTCTACACCATCCTCCGTCACCAGGAGCGTGTGCTCGAACTGGGCACTCAGTTTGCCGTCGGAAGTGGTACTGGTCCACTTATCCGGCCAAGTTATATCCTTGTAAGTGCCCAAGTTGATCATCGGCTCGATGGTGAAGCACATCCCTGGCTTTGCTACGCCTACGGCCTTGTTCTTTGCATAATGCGGCACGTTGGGGTTGCAATGAAAGAGTTGGTTGACGCCCTGACCATTCAGAGTCAGTATACTAGGCGGAGCAAGGTGGGGATCAGCTAACGCACGTGACCGATATACGTTCTGACGACGCTACAATTTCTCTGCTTCGCGAGCTTCTCAATGACGTTCCCGGGATCACGGAAAAGCATGCCAGGCTTAACGAGTTTAATGGCTTCGTCTAGACAGTCTCTTGAGGCCTCGACTACTCGTACAGTATCAGGGTTTGCTTTTGCCTTATCACCAACATAGTATGTCTCGTTCAGATCGCCGTGGAAGCCACCGTGATAGAGAGTTATATCAAGGTTTATGATGTCGCCGTCTACGAGTTTTCTCTGATCTGGGATACCGTGACAAACAACCTCGTTGATGGAAGTGCATATAGACTTGGGGAAGTTTACATAGTTCAGCGGGGATGGGTACGACTGCGCAGAAATAGTTAATAAGAGACCAGATTTTTAGACGCAGGGGAGTAGAACGTCACGCTCAATGCAAGCTTTATGCGCAATCTCATCCAGCTCATCCGTGGTAATCCCGGGCCTAACCGCTGCAGCGCAAATATCGAGAACTTCCCTAGCCAGTCTGCAAACCTTCTTCATAGACTTAATTTCTTCTGCATTTAAGATAGTGATATTCCTAGGATTCCCCCTGGTCTGCTCAGACCTCGGAACTCCATCCTCAGAATAGTCAGGGCGCCTAATGCTCGGAGGAAGCTTTCTTGCCACGGAGAGCGGATATGCAGGACGTAGGCTGCCGGCATAAGGAAAGTCGGGAAAAGGGTCAAAAGTTCCGGTTTCTGGGTCGGTCGGGAGAGGTGTTGGTTTGGTTAGGTCTTTCAAAGATCGGAGAAGGGTGGAATTCTTACGGGCTGACTGTTTGTGAACGATCTTGTGCTCAGACTTTAGAGGTGTTAGCGGGTATCTTGCGCTCGGCCATTTCCTTCACCTTGTACATTCCATTGAGTAAGAGGTGAGCAGTGGGCACATGGGGGTGGGGGGCGGCGGCAGAGGAAAGCCGAAAGGACAGTAGGGAAAAAGTTACCCAGCTAGTTTTAAAACAATCCTGCGAGCAGAAGAAAGACTCCCTGCCAAGTTTCAGACAAGTTGGACACTGAAGAGTAGATATAGGATTAGCACAGGCCACTCCTATGCAGAGGCGCTTTGCGGCGGCCATTTTTTTCTCTTTCGTCCCGAATACCGTAGCCTTCTGTTGCGCTGGATAGAGAGCAAAACAAAGCCTTCCCAGTGGGAGTTCTATCGAGGGGGTTTCTAGAGTGAAGAGATGGGGAGGAGGGAGAGGACAAATTGAGACAAGTGAGATGAGCAAGTTAGAAGTGGTCAGATGGGTTGGGGGAGGTGGAGCAGAGGTTCTGCGCTAGGAGGAGATGGACGAGGAGGACGACGAGGGGAGCGTCTAACGGGTAATTATAATCGCTTTTGGAGCCGCAGCCAATTTGCCCTTGATCAATAATCTTTTGACTCATTGATAACTTGCCCCGTATTAACTTGAAGAAGAGCAAGTCTAAGGATGCTTGACTTTCCTCTCTAAGTAAGGCGTAGTTTTATTTAGCTAGTACTCGTATTTTCTCCCGTCTCCGCCAAAATAGGAAACTCAGACGTCGTGAGACGTACTCGAGTATTGCTCTTATTCAAGTTAATACTGTAGACTGCCCATCACGGAAAACACATTGCTTCTAATCGCTATCTTAGATCAATCTGATTAACTTTAGATGGCAGTAATTAACCCGTTCATGCAAGCGAGACTTGGCACGCCTTATCGACCCGGCAACTGGGTGAATGACGGAGAAATAGTAGATTTACAACCTTTCATCATTAAGAGATGTACCCTTCTTAAGCTTATTTCTTGTCCCTATCATTTGACTCTACTCTTGATATATTATCCCCCTTCTCATACTCTCTCCCTACATCTCATCCATCTCCTCCTCCTCAGGCCTCTTCACCCGTCGGGAGCCCCCACTGCAATGCGGTCGACCCAAGTCATGATCTAGTTCACCAAAAGCTAGGGTAGCAGCAACCAACCCTCCCTTCCATCACCCTACCCTACCACAACCCTACCACCCTTCCCTTCGCTTCCCCTCCCATCCTCCATCTTTTCTCCCTCCATCCTCCCTATTCCCACTCTCTTCCTTCATCCCTTCATCCCTTCATCCCTTCCTTCCTTCATCCCTTCATCCCTTCCTCCCTTCTTCCCTTCCTCCCTCCCGTCCGCTCCCTCACTCAGCTACACGTCCTCCGGCTTCGTTATCACGAGTGTACGAGTACAATAAACCTCTGGCGTCATCGCCACAATCACTCAACCATGGATAACCTCCCGCCAGAAATTCTTCACAACATCCTCAAGCCAGAGAATCACGACACCACTGGCACCCCCTTCGGTTTAGCGTTCAAGGAATATTTGAGATTGCGTCTTGTTTGTCGTACTTTCAGTGACATTATTGCACCGCACGCATTTGCCAGTCTTCGCATCACCGACAATGAATGCACTCTAGATCGTCTATCCAACATTTCCAGACACGCAGATCTTGCTCCTTTGCTGAAATCCTATCTTTTCCACTTCGGCGAGCCTCGTATCATTGCACGTATGATACTTCATCCCTTTCCATCCCCACCCCATTCTCACTGGACACGCATAATGACAGAGTAATAGCCTCCACGATGAAAGACTATTTAAAGGTTATCTCCCTACCTAAAGAGTTATATGCCGAAGCTATGTCAGCGCATACCGACGCATGCCGTCGACAGATTTCTTACCTTACCCGAATCCTGAATTTTCAAATTTCGGGGGATATTGAAAGGGTTCACGTACAGCTTCTCTCCGAATCTTTCCCGAATCTCCAAGCTGTTGGCATCACCGTCCACCCTGCCCAGACGCTCTCTGACATACTGCCCAACTTGAATATTACGAGTAGTCATAGCGGCAGTAGCAATTGGGGGCCACTCGTATTTCGCGCTTTCCTCAACGGCCTTGCCCTTCGTGCCGAGTCCACGGTCGGGTTAAAACCTATCACCTCCATTTCCATAGAGGGTCTGATTGCGGACTGCCTCTTTCTCTCCGGCGACTTTCTCGACAAGATATCAATTGGGATGAGGGCCATCCGAGAAGCTAACTTCTCCATGACAATGGCCCAGTCCCTTCACGATGGCACAACCCCAAGCTGGCTCTACCCCGTCGGTCGGCTGCTCCGTGCTTCAGGCGACCTTAGGCATCTGGCCCTTAGTACCATCGCCTACCCTAGGTTAAATTCTCTAGTACATTTCACCCCTATAATATCGGGGCCAACAAAAACTCCAACAGTCCACCACTGGAAGCACCTCACTAAGCTCTCCCTCCAGCACGCCTTTATCCCCCGTGAGCTCTTCAAAACGTTTTTAACAATCCACAAAAAAACGCTTTCCCATATATTTTTAGACAAATGCGACATCATCGACCACAACCGCGTCTCAATGCTCATGCACACTAATTACGCCAAACAAGACCCACAAGAATCCCATCCGGCACCCTGGATAGACATCTTCCGCCATCTTCGCAAAACAAACAAACCAGTCCTGGTCGCCCTCTCATTGAAGCACCTCTCACAAGGAAAGATAGCGCATGAACACCACCTCCGCCAGTCCCAAGTCCGTGAGTGGCAAAAGTGGATAATGCAGTCCCCAGGCGAAAACATTCCAGAACCCCCCGTCGATGCAGACCCTGAGCAGAGCCCTGATGGAGGAGACCCCGGTTCCGAGGATACGCACTGGTGCCAGGAGTGCAGCCAACTTAGTTATGACAGCGATGGTGATGATGATGGGATTTTCGGAATAGGGTATCCGCACTTTGGGTGGGGGGAATTTGACATGGATGACGAAGCGGATCTGGATGAGGATGACGAGGAGCTGGATGAGGATGACGATTATGATGAGGAGGTGGAGTATGTGCTTCATCATGACCACTTTCACCATCACCATCACCACGGGAATCCGGACCCGGGGATTTGGTGAAATTTCCAATGTACCTACTGCTACTACTACTATTACTACTACTACAACTACTACTACTACACCACTACCACCCTAAAAGCTAGTTTGTAGCGGACCGACCGCCTAACTGGCTACCGTACCCTGATCGATTCCCTTTTCCTTTTCCTTTTTATATAGTTTTTCGTTGATTGATCCAATGGCCATGCTCTTGTCTGTGGGTGTAGTTATCTTTCTCTCCTTAATCCATCCCCCCCCCTTCTCCCCCTTCTCCCCCTGCTTTGTCTTTGCACTTCACTCGTTGTCCTAGTGATTTCCTTCACTTACTCACGCTGTTTGTCAGGGTGTGCATTGGCTGTATTATTATTACTATCATTCTTGTAGCTTTGCGTAGCATGCCTGAGCCATGCATTTCTATATGGTTAGCCTGCTGACTATTGCTATACTATACCGGTGGGTGAGTAAGTGGATAGTGTGGGCGGTCCATGTATCTTAAAAAGGTTTCTTTTCCTTTCCGTTTCTCTCTTCCCCTTTATTTGAACAGTTGTGCCCAGCTACATTATATTACTCCGGGCTAGGTGATGTCAGTATGCAGTTGCTGAATTGAGCTGAATCTAATTGAATTACTCGAACGGTTAAAAGAACCTTTTCCAGCTTCGCCTGGTGGGTTTGCAAAAGGCTGGATATTGTGGTGCTAGAAGTACGAGTGTGGAACGTGAGTGAAAGTGTAGTCATATTCCATCACTCGCTTCCTATCATGTCAAAAACCTGAGAGTGCGTGAGCCCTAGGACAAGACTGGAATTATACATTTCATTACCGAGGACATATCGTGTTCGCGCCAAAAGAAGGAAGAAAAAAAAGAGCGCCAAAACATCATACACTCTCACCCGCTTTATCGCCCCCAGCCATCCACCCAGCCCCCAAGACCCCCTCATCAGCCAATTAATTAATCAACAAGCGGGCAAACATAACCCGTAGCAATCAAACAAGGGAACAAGGGAATAAATAAATAAAATACCCATTAATCAAGCCGCAACCACAGAAGCCAAGCTTCTGTCACCCTACCTAACCAACTCGTACTCCCTCCTCTCTCCCACACACCCCAGCAGTAGACCTCAAGTCCCGCTCTCTCTGTCTTCGCCCGAAGCACTCTGCTTCTCTTCTTTCGGTCCTTGGTATTGGGAATCGTCTCGCATGGCTGCCCGCATGGCTACTAGTCTTCCTTGTGCCCGCCCCGGCTGTTATTTTCCGAGAGGGTTGGGGGCGCTGCGAGCGGGGGTTGGGGGGAGCGTAATACTAGTGGGTCGGATATGTTAGGGGTTGTTATTGGTGGGGTTGGCTTGTGGTTCTGGTAGTCGCCTGTGGTGGCAGGTGTGCTAGTGGTAGGCTCAGCAGGGTAGGTTCCTGGAGGGGAATTACCGGGTGTAAGAATGGAAGATGTAGTATTATGAATGCTGTTATTATATCCTGTAGGAAAAGTTGTCGGCTGTGTCGTCACCGCCGTCGTCACCGTGTCCATATCCCCAGACGTCGTCTCCTTCCCGACGCCTCCAGTCGACGTCTGTCAATCCTGAAGGGTCGCACCACGTTCTTCCTCACTGCCGCGGGAGCGGGCATCGCCATTGGTGTCATCGATATTCCTGCTGTCACGTCTGCGGGAGGATTGGCGCCTGTCAGCATCGTGGCCATGTCCGTGGTCATGTTCATGCCTTTGGCTACCGTGCTGATGTGCGTGATCCACTTCATCATCTGTAATGTCTTCATACTGGTCGTCGTCATCGGCACGATCAAGAGCTCCATGGGTGCGGTGGCGTTCATGTTCATCTGCAGGAACCCATACGCCCGAGCCACGCATCGGTCTATCCTGGTCGGTCAAAGAGACTGGCTCACCGACGCTCCCACCGCGAGTTCCACGACCGTGAGTACGACGTTGACGAGAACCACGTACAGACAAACGTGATTTAATAGCTGCTTTTGATTCGACCCAGTTGGTAAGAGCATCCTCACAATCTTGAATGATCCTATTAAGGCATTAGCATAACCTACAGCCCACAATGTGAACACACGTAAACGTACCCCTTACTCGCTTCGTAGCCGTCATAAGCTTCTCGGGTTTCACCGGGAGTGACTGGTGTGTCATCGATAAGTTCCAACAAATGTTTTCCGTAGCCCGCGATTAATGCCAATTTCTCCGAGTGTTCGCGGAGCGCATCAAACTGATAAGTGAACGCAGACTTGATCTTCTCGCGAGTGATATTTGACAGCTGGGCCTCAGCAACAAGTGACTCGGCCTCCGCACGAACCAATTCCTGTTCAAGGACAACGATCTTGGGAGAATTCGGATCCTTGTATTTCAATTGAGCAATTTGATCGGTGATCTTCTGTTTGCCTATCAGACTCCGGTTCAATTAGTGCATTCCCGGATCCTAACAGTGTGTAATAAGCACTTACGATCCCGGCTAGGCTGCACGCTAGCTTCAATATTCCTGATACTCTTGATAGTAACCCTATATTGATCATAGCGATCGATGAACAGATCCTCAAGCTCTCCGATCTCGAATGTGAGCACGCCCAACTTATCGGTGATATCTGAAACATCCTCATCACATTCCTCCCCCCAAATAGAAAGTTGCCGAGCAACTTCACGGCGCTCACGGCCAACGAGCTCCATTGACCTCATAAGATTCTTTTCCATCTTCACAAGTTGTGAGAGCTTTTTTGCCAATTCCGGTCCACTATTGCGGTAAGAGTAACCGGTTAGTCCGACAGAGCCACAAAGCCAGAGGGGGTAAACGCACTATGCGCCGGCCATAGATTTACGAAGATTATGACCTGTAGCACCTCCAATCAGCATCATGTTAGCAACTTTGGATCATTCCGCGAGCTCTCTCGCTACCGCATGTCAAACAGATCGGCAACGCAGTAACAAAAGAGCACCAAACGAAATAACCAGAAAGCCCAGGTACACATGGTTGTTGACATGGGATAGAGCAAGAGAGGCGAGGAGATACCAACCAAAGTTTCCCCCGCCAAACAACCTTCCAACCTTGGTGCTACTAGGCGGTGGAGGTGGTTTCTCAATCTGTGATTGAGTTGGTGCGCGCGACTGACGCATTGAATAAGTTCGATGCATGGTTAATACAGTTGATGCCCCCCTTTGCAGGAATCAGAAGAGGATGGAGGGTGATGATAAAAAAGCGAGATGGTTGATCAACAGATATGGGGGGTGCGTAGATGCGAAGCGCCGGGGTGGGTTAATTTAACGGGAACAACGGTATTATCGGAGGAGGGGGCAGACGCATAGAGTACCGATAGTACAACTAAACGATAGTAGGAGAGGAAGATCGAAGGTAGGGTACACGAGCAGATGAAAGGGAATAAGCTGTTAATATGTATTGGTTGTGCGAGCAATGGGAGAATGAAGAGGGGGAGGAGAGTGGTTGGAATATGGAGAAGGAAGTTTGTTCGTTTCTCCCCCCCCCCTCACCCCTACCCAGCCAGGAATGACGCAGGCCACCCCCACCGTCGCGATGATGTCACGAAATTTCGCTCAAAAAGTGAGTGAGTGTACGTGAGTGAAACTTAGGGGAAAATTCGGTACCGAAGAACCAACAGAGCCGTACTGAGACTAACCACCCTAGGAGTGATGCATCGGGCGAACCTTTCTTTCTCCCTGCAAACGTCTCACTCCCGTCATATGGACCCAAGGAGGTGGGGATAACTGCCCTGTATGCACCTACCGGTACAGAACTAGAAGTATTGAGCCCCAGCTGTGAAATACCGACCGAATGAAAATTATGTCGTCAATGTTGATGGTGAAAGATGTTCGGGGGGGAATGAGGTAGAGAGAGAGAAACATGTTTCTTGACTCATTTGTTGGGAATCTTGGGGAAATTTGAGACTTGAGCGGGGCTATGGATGGATTTTACTTTCTTCACTAGAGAGAACTCCAAGACAGTTCGACCCTCGGTCTGGTCTGTCATGGCGTGCTGTACTTGGGTACAGTATTCTGCATCATTGGTATACAGATACTAAGTACCGAGGAATAACCATAGTAGTGATATCGTATGGTGTGATACATTGGGTCGACTTAGCCCCACCTCCGAGGATTTGCACCGACACCGAGAGATTATAGAAATCACCCGTAGGATACCGGTATAAAGCCGCCCATATAAGCTCTGCAAATCCCCTGCCCCATGGCCGTCTACCCACGGTACCTGTACCGGTATCAACTCTCCTGATCAACACTAACCGTCATACTGCCCCTACCACTCCCCATCGTCCCCTGCCCTTCCTCAACCTCAATTTTGACTATGAACTCCCCCGGCACAACTATCAATCCAATGTAGCGGCTCTTAAGAGTCAATTTCACTTTCCCCTCCTCGACCACCCCCTCCGTTCGTAACCCATTCCCAGTCGGATACCGATACTCATGCGTTTGCGCGAGTATGAGGTTCTTATCCTGAGGCCCCTATCAGTTTAACGTCCCCCGATGCGTTGGAAACGAAGAATGGATCTCTTTGCTAGGTCGTGATAGAGAGAGAGTTGAGTTGGTGGGGTGGAGGGGAACAAGTTACGGTACTTTATCAGTGCACTTGAGCTCGCCCACAAAAACCCTTGTATCGGTTGTGGTGATGCGCATCGTCTTGTTGATGAACTCTTGAAGGACTGGCGATACCGTGTCGGTAGTCATTGTTTTTCTCCGGCGCAGATTGAAAAAATTTAGAATTGATGGCGGTGAATGGGACATTGTGATACCCTGGCCGATCACGGGAAATTTGGAAGAGGAAAAAAAAAAAAAGGATAAAAAGAAAAAGAAAAAAAGGAAGAAAGAAGAAAGAAAGCTAAATCGTTTCGTACCGTAGTTTCAACCCGAACCGAACTGATTGAGTCGTGTGCGGGTGTGGTGTGTGGTGTGTGTGGGTGTGTGAGAGGCATGGTGCAAGTAGGTACGGTATGGGATGGGAGGGATTATGTATGCACGGACCAAGTTGCCAAGGGCGGTTAGCCTTGTATGGAAGAAACGAAACGTTTGGTGGGGTTTCGGGTTTTGTGATTGCTCATCCGACGGCCTGATTAGCATGGCATTCGTGGGCCGGGCGGTACGGAAGCGGGGAATTTATTTAGCTTTGTTCGAGGGGATATGGGATGATCACCGTCGATTGATAGGCCTTGTGTATAGAATTGTGCACCAAAAGTAACGGATGGAGCTGTTTATCACAAATTCTACAGCATCTGGGCGCCTTTTCCCCATGCCGTGGAATCCGGCTTGCACGCACCTGGAAACACAATTACTGTGCCTGCGAGAAACATGTAGGCAAGGAATTATTGGTATCGTGCACCTTCAATGGTGGTGGTGGGTGGTTTGCGGAGAATTGGTATCATGTGTGATCCGAATATTGTACAACTGTAATCCCGTGTTAATCCCGGTATCTCCGCCCATGATATCCATCCCGGAGCACGGAGGAAGTCCATTCGCCGCACCCAAGCTTCTAGACCTATCCTGTCCGCCATGTCACTCTGTCTCAGCATGTCTTGTCTCTTTCTCTGTTTTATCTCCGGAAAGGTGAATGGTCATGGATGTGACAACAGAGCTCTCTGCCCGGCCTCCCCGCTTCGGAACGAGGCCGCGGAAGCCGGTACCTTAGAAGCTCAAGTGCGTGCGAAGGAGATGGAGCATTTCACAGGTTCAGAGAGCCGAGTCACGCGCCTGCTGCGCGAACATGCGGAGCGCAGTGCATTGCATGCGGAGTTGCAGAGAGGAGAATCGAGAGTCTCCGGGGGTCGTCAGGTGATGATGGTTTTGTATGCGCAACATACTGTACTGTGAGCTACCGGTATTCCCCTGGGTCGAGATGTGAGCTGAGTAATGTCGGCGCACACATCATAACGTCAGAGTAGTGGTTAACGGTGAACGGCGGCAGGAAACTCACCATGGGCCAACGTCGGACTCTGCTTTAGCCTATTAGAGGTGGGATTGATGGAAGGAAAACGGTGCCTCAATTTACCCACCGATATCGCTATTCCAGAAGCCTTCCGAGATAGGGTGCGATTTTCACAATTGCGAGAACGGATACTCTATTCTATCTTATCTTATGCCGGTAACTCACCTGTGTGGTACCTTGCGCTGATGCAGATGTAACCTATCTCACATGTATTGTTCGAGTACCGGTACAGTACTTTGTCCTTGCAGTTGCACCGCACTTTTGTCTACCGGTAACCTTTGATCAACAGTTTCAGCTGCAAGTTAATCTATCGGTTTTCTGAAAGAAAACAAATCTTCCGTCGCTGGTTTCCTTTTTCTTTTTTTTCCTCCCACTTCTAGTTTTCCTGGCCGCTTGGCAGGTCGACGGGCATATTGCCGTCTTGGGGGTGTCACCAAGGTTCTTGGGAGCAGAATTCACACTTCGCTGTGCTCGTACTTTCCAATAGACGCACTGGCGGGCGGAGAGAGATAATACACTTTTCTCTTTCTCAAGGCTGGTTCTGGTGAGTTATGACGCATCTTGCTTGCCCAGTGCCGGCATGGTGTAGGATTTCTGGTCAAAATTTCCTTCTAGGATACCTCCTTGCTTCTTACTTTTTCTTTTCTTTTCTTTTCCCCTTCTTCTCCTCTCTCGTTTCTTTGGAGGAGCGGCCTTGATGCTGAGGCCTGGCGCGCGGCGCACTGCATGTAGGTCTGTTTTTGGAGGGGTTTAATTCGTGTGGTGTGACTGAGGTTGAAAAACTTCTCTAGGTTGATTGTGGGCCCTGCCCTTCCATACTGCATGATTGTTGGGAGTGATTATCGTAAAGAGCGCCGGTATCTGTATGGTTCCTTCTTCTCCCGAGAATAAGTGATTTGCGTGACTGAAGAAGGGCTAGGGAATTGATTCATCCGAATTCCTGTGGGAAAAAAAAGAGTGCGGGAAATTTTTTTGTTTAACATCATAATATTATTCGTGTTATAATATGATTCCGGGTGGCGGGAATACTGACACTGTGAGCGCCATACTGGACTTGTCTCAGCCAAGCAGTGCACGAACACGGGAATTAGGAAAGTACCGGAAACTCAGTGCTCGAGTATGTCCAATCATCCGTGCGTATCTGTGCGCGCGAACAAATTATCCTCAGTGTTCGAACACTTCTTGCTTGGGATGAATAGTGGTTGGATCGTTGCCGATGATGAAGTCTCCTGCTTCTTGATTGTCGTTGTTGTTGATGGCGGGCTAGCCAGGCCAGGCTTGTAGGTGCAGTGCGGTGCCCTAGCTAACTGAAAGCAGCTCTTTTCTTTGGCTCTCTCTCTCTTTTTTTTTGACGGGGGCACCACTCGCCATCCAATCCCGATGCCCCTCGATTCCGTCGACCGAATGAGCGGGCTTGGTTGACCTGCCTTGCCGCCTGCCTTGGGGTTTTAGGATGGGGATAGCTTGGCTTGCTCTTTGTGAGATGTTACCATACTATCTGTATCAGTGTCATCACAATCTGTCTAGCGGGAAACCCTTTTCAATACCGACAAACTCTTGGATCTTTCCTTTATAATACGGCAATGCCGATAGATGATAGAGGAAATCATAATTCTCAAATCACTCATGCAAACACCGCAAAAAATAGCAGTAATAATGATAATAGAGAATTAGAGAGCAAACTAGAAACACTTGGAATTTCTTTGCTATTAAACATTTATATATTTTGTGCTGGTGGATAGCCTGAGATTTGTTGGTGTCATAGAAAACTCCTTTCTAGGAAGGTTCCTCTGTAGCTACCCTGCTAAGATGCATTGAGACCATGCTTATTAACTTGTTTGCACTACAAGAAGTTGTTTTTCGCACAGGTCATGCCCTTCCTACCTAATATGCAATGAAGACTTTCGGGGAAAAAAAGAATAGTCCCTGGATCCAACCTATTAAGATATATTTAGAATATTATTTTTTAAGACTTTGTGGTTGTGTTCTCTTGGTTGGAGGTTGAAGTATTATTTTCTTGGCTGTAGGTGGAACGTTGCATTTTGCTGGTATCATAGAAAAGCATTGGCGGTATTCTGCTGCGCGGGGAGGGCCCGGGATTGGCTGGTATAGAATAGGTTTTTCCATTACTTGTATTGTTGCCCCCCCCCCCCTGCTTGTGGCGGTTAAAAGTCATCTACCTCTCCCTCGGGCGTTGCTGGAGATAAAGTTTCTCCGGGCCCTTCTGGTCTCGTTGCGCTTGCTCAAAGGTCCTACATAAGAAACGGGACTGAATTGAAACCGCAAACCCTGCTCCCCCCCTCGTTTTCTCACTCCGTGTACCGCCGCGCATCTTGACAACCAACTTCTCTCTTCCACCAAATTTTCTTCTTCCTCCTTCCCCACACTCTTCACCATTCACGTACCTAGAATTCCTAGGGAGGAAAAGGCCCCTTCCACTTGTGCTTAAGCTTTATGCTTCAGGGTAGACTTACTGTCAATTTTCATCCCCCCCAGCGCCGGGCTTAGCAATCTGCGGAAGAAAGGTTGGTCAGGGAAGCTTGGACCGTCATCACCTGAGGTGAGTTTGAGTGCTTTCCCCTACAGAGAATCCGGATAACTGGCCTCTGCTTGCTTCCTACGGGAAAGGTATGGTTGGATGGCACTTGTTGGTTGTGTGCGAGGGGAGCGGTAGATTGGTTCAATGAATACGATAGTAGGGTGGAGTAGTACCAGTCAATCAAGCAGTTCGGCAGACAAGGTGAGCAGGGGATGGATCAGGGAGGAAGTGGAAGGGAAGAGGAAGAAGAAGAGCAAGAACAAGAACAAGAACAAGAGAGGAAAAATACGGGAGGATTTCAAAGAAAGTTGCTTACTTGCTTCCTCCCCTATCCATACAATTGGAGGAGGCTCTAGCAACTCTCTCACATATCCTCCCCTGTCTATCTGTCACAGATTGTCGGAGGGGGAATGGGACCGGGGAGCTTATCTCCCGGGCCTCTGCTGTATCCTCTTCTCCCTGCTTCATCCTACTGCTTGCATTTCTGCTCTTCCATCTGCTGTTCCTGCTTGATCTCCACCACCGCCACACTTACCGTCCATCCATCCATCCATTCCTTCCTTCTTTCTTTCGTTCACTCCCTCCTTTCCTACCCACACCCCCCTTTCCACACCCCCTCTTCCCTCGCTCATATCCAACCCCCTGCCCGTACCTGCCGAGGAAGCCTCTTTTGGGGACTAACAATTCCCATAGTGTCTAGCTACGACAAACTCCCTTTCCTACCCACTTTGTGGTTGAATTGTCTTAAACTTTCGAGACACGCTCTGGGTTCCTCATCCCCACCACCGCCGTGCTTTCCTGCTCTTCTAGCAGCTCACCAACACGGCCTCTCAAACAGGCAACGCGGACCACGATTGTCCATTCATTCCTCCTCTCCAGCATTGTAGCATAATTCTGGACCATCACGGAGTGCCATTCAAGACGACGCCGTTTCTCGAGAGCCAGTTCCTCCTTTTCTTAAATTCGCTCTTTGAACCTCCATAACCTCTCCTCTCCTCCATCATTTCCCCTGCTGCATCACCCCCGTTCAGCCTCGTCTAGTCGAGAGTTCTTGGCTTCGATCCCACTCCTCTTCTTCCAAGCATCGCCACCAGGGATAGTCAGCCAAGTCTCCCTATTGCATCACCGACCCTCTGTTCTTTCCCCCTACCACTCCCACACTCTCAATAAGTTAGACTTTACTTGATACCTGCTGGAGACAACTACCTCGCTACTAGACACTCATACCTTGGCTAGGCGAATAGAGGATGGGTCAGCAGCCTTCCAAGAGATCCAGCGAAAAGGGCAGCGCGCCGCCAAGCTCCTCCACGGCTTCGCTCAGCGTAGATGGAAACACCCTACCGATAACAAAGTCAGACACTCAAGGCTCTACTAGATCTATTCGCGAATCGATTCGTAGCAAGATTTCGGCCTCGACGAGCAAGGATAGCCCTTCGGCCTCCCTCGCTACTCTTCCTGGCGCTGCAGACAAGTCTGACGCAGCATCCGTTCGATCCTCGACCAGCGCACGATCACGGCGAGAATCCCGAAGTTCTAACCCTAATCTTCCCCCACCTCTAACTCCCTCATTCTCTCGGTCCCTACCGAACTCTGAACCTTCCACCTCAACAAATACCCCTTACGATTCTACCAACTCTCTAGTTCCTCCGCCATCACCGGTCCACGGATCTGTTGGAAAAGGCCACTCTGCGGTGGAGGGTGGAAAGAATAAGGAGGTGGACCATGTCTCTGATGTGCCTGCTGGGTCTGGTTCCATGCAGCCCCCTCACTCGCAGACGCCCAAGGAGTCAATTTTGATAAAGCGTCCGGGCGCTCCAAACCCTGTCACTATCGGAAATGGGTCTGCGGAGAGTGGTTCGCCTGGGGCAGACAACATGCAAATGTCCGCACTCAAGTCTATAGACCTCGATGACATGATCATGCGGCTTCTCGATGCTGGATATGCCGGAAAGGTTACAAAGGCTGTCTGCCTCAAGAATGCCGAAATTACGGCCATATGCCACGCAGCCCGCGAAGTCTTCTTGTCACAACCTGCATTGGTGGAGCTAAGCCCCCCAGTAAAAATTGTGGGGGATGTGCATGGCCAATACACAGATTTGATTCGTATGTTCGAAATGTGTGGGTTCCCACCGAATGCGAATTACCTGTTTCTGGGTGATTACGTGGACCGAGGAAAACAGAGTCTCGAGACTATTCTTTTGCTTCTGTGTTACAAACTCAAGTTTCCTGAGAATTTCTTTCTACTAAGGGGGAACCATGAGTCTGCCAATGTCACACGAGGTATGTTGTCACATCCCGGTTGAATTATAATATTCTTATTGCAGGGGGGCTACTGACGGCAACCATCCATAGTGTATGGCTTCTATGATGAATGTAAGCGTCGGTGTAACATCAAGATCTGGAAAACCTTTATCGATACTTTTAACTGTCTTCCAATTGCCTCAATTGTTGCGGGTAAGATCTTCTGTGTTCATGGTGGACTATCTCCATCCCTTTCGCACATGGACGATATCCGGCAAATTGCACGCCCAACGGACGTCCCTGACTACGGATTGCTCAACGACCTCCTATGGAGTGACCCGGCTGATACGCAGACGGATTGGGAAGAGAATGAGCGAGGGGTTAGTTATTGCTTTGGCAAGAAGGTTATCTTGGAATTTCTGGCACGGCATGACTTCGATTTAGTATGCCGAGCGCATATGGTTGTGGAGGACGGATATGAGTTTTTCAACGATAGGACCCTGGTGACAGTCTTTTCAGCCCCGAACGTAAGTTGAATTCTTGGCCGGTATTTGGAGTTGTTAGAGGGCTGACTGTGTGGGCTGTGCAGTATTGTGGAGAATTCGATAACTGGGGGGCTGTGATGTCCGTTTCGGGTGAGCTCTTATGCAGCTTTGAGTTACTCAAGCCCCTAGACTCTGCAGCGTTGAAGCAGCAAATGAAGAAGGGCAGAGGCAAGAGAGCATCCTTGATGTACCAGAGTCCGGTGAGTTGAACTCCAGTTTCGGGATTCACTACATCTGATAGATACTGATTATTTTCGCCGGAAAATTGCAGCCTGCAAGCATGGCTGCCCAGAGCGTCTAAGCTTGCGGATCGGGCTCCCCATTTTTTTCCTTCACATTTTTTGTTCCGTGGCTGGGCTCCGACCGCAGCATATTACGATTCACCCAAGTCTCCTAGACGAGAGAAGAGGTCCTTTACGAATTTACATGATTTTCTAGAGATGCGGGGGACGGTTTATGAGGATGGGTGGGGGGAGTAAAGTGCGCTAGCAGACCGGCAGAAGTGAATTTTGCGTTTTCATTTTTACTCTGCTTTTTCTCTTAGCTGTTTTTTCCTTTTTTCCCTTTCAAGTGATATCGTCGGCGGCGGACAGAAATAAGGCAACCCTGTTGTGTCAATACAGGGGACAGATGAAAATACATACGATATGTGTTTCGAAGATGGCCAGGTCGGAAGCAATAGGAGGAACACGAGGAGTTGCCATCTTTTGTTTCTTGTTTTTTTATCCCGCCGCCTATGTCTTTTTCTTTATATCTTCTTCTCTTCCGATATTCATATTCACTGGTATTCATACTCATGTTCTCATCTGGACTCTGGCTTCTGGTGTTGGTTCCTTCCTTGTCTCGTTGCCATTTCTTAATCTATGGGAGGTTTTTTTCTTTTGCCCGTTCTTGTTTACACATGATAAGCTGCTGCTCTCGACCCCAAAGGTTTCTCTGTTTCATTGGGGGGATGGATGGGTTGCATTATGTTCTTTTCCCTCCCATCTTTTCCCGTCCCGCCTCACTTGGCTTATTCGGACGGGTGTTGGGAGGGGATACAGGGGGGCTGAATTGCTTTTTAGTCTGTTTTTCTCTACTTTGCTTCACTGGTTGCAAATGGGGGGGGGGGGGTTGTTTTGGATGAATGGATGTATATGTTTTCATTTTTTCATTTTTGTAGGTAACCTAATTAGCTACAGTAACTATCATACGATACGATAAAAACTTGATTTTCTTTCTTTCTTTTTTCTCTTGGGAGGGGGGAAGCTCTTTTGAGGTGGTTGCACTGTGGATGCTTGTTCACCTGCATCAAATCATGGGGTGTCACTCGGCCGCCTCGGCGATCGACCGGACGGCCCATTAGGGTTGGCGTCGCAATGCGCTTTAGTAGAGATTTGCCTGGGTATTAAGTCTGTTATTTGAGGGCCTCCAGTGGTAATTGGCTTGGAGTGGCGGCGTCGTAGGTGATGGTCTCGTGAGCGTATGGGAGCCGAATGGGCGGGGTTGTTTTTGTGGAGGTACATATGTGAGTGCCTGCGCCGGATTCCGCGATATGATATGAGGAAAGGAAGGAAGGAAGGAGCCCCGTGGTGTTTTGCTCACGATTGGAGGAGGTGGTGTGGGAGGGTGGCTTTTTATTTGTTTATGAGGCTGGTGTATTATAGTAGTTATAAGGCTGGGTATGGATGGACGGATGGACGGATGGACGGATGGGTGGGGTGGTATAGACTACAGTAGTGAATTTTAGGTGGTGCGGGTACCGGTGATCTGCCGTGCCAACAGTCTTCTAATCCCTACGGTATTGTGCCCCTTGCGTCTGTTATTTGATTTTGTCTGCCTTCCACTCGTTTTTCTCTCTTTCATTGAAAGGCTCATATATTCTTCCGCCCCTTTATCCAACCATTCGCTGGTTCATTCGGGAGCAGCCCGCATCGCTATCGCCAGTCATAGCCACATATTACCCCATCACTAAGGCTGCAAGAGGGTCAGGGAAAAGCGAGGTAGGTGCCTGCTTTTTTTTAAAAGCTTATTCACTTTTTGTTTTGTAACACAGAAATACAATCTCCCTACATGATGGCCCATTAGCCGCATGCCGGCATCGCATTACCGTACTGGTACCCCGTCTTGGTAGAAGGAAAGAAAACAATGAAGGAAAAAAGAAAGGCCCCGTTTTTATCGTGTATTTAGAATTTCTGGAACGCCTTTACGCCTTTACCGGTGCGAGGGAGAACGCGGAGGACGTTAAAGCGAACCTTTGATAAGCACCTTTGGTCAGCTCTGGAGGGATTGATAATGAGGAAGGGAGGGGGAGGGAGGGATACAGTTTTCGACAAAGGCCTGCATTGACCAACGGTAACCTGATCACCCTCCTCGACACGGAAAGCTGGAGAAACGTGTGCCGAGATGTTCTTGTGGCGCTTCTCGTAACGTTGGTACTTAGGAATGTAGTGCAGGTAGTCGCGGCGGATGACAAGGGTTCTGTGCATCTTTGTTGAGATGACAGTTCCAGTGAGGATACGGCCACGGATGGAGACAAGACCGGTGAAGGGGCACTTCTTGTCTGTTTTTTTTGCCGAAGTAACCATTAGCTTTTCGCTTTTCGCTTTCCGCCCCTCTTACATCCAACCTCCAGGTCTCCAAAATCCGTTCCTTCCATAATTTCCCGTAGCAAGGAGAACAAACCAATATAGGTTCCCTCGATAGCAGTCTTAGGAGTCTTGAAGCCCAATCCAACGTCCTTATACCATCTCCTTCCACCCTTTCCCACTCTCCTCTTTGCCGGGCGGGTCTTGCTCGCAAGGAAGATATGCGGCTGCTTCTGAAAAGCACGCTCAGATTGGACTGTCAATTCGGTAGCCATATTGTCGTTGGTTCGTTGTTGACAAGGTGTTGATGGTGGGAGGTGGGTGGGAAGGTCGGGTGCTGGTTATTTTTATTTTTTTCGTCGCTGCTGTTGAGTGGGTTAATTTACTTTTAGTGGCGACGAGGTTCGATGGTTGCTTCGTTACAGGATTGTGTTTTGTGGGTGACTGGGTAGCCCTGGGAGGGTTTTGCCCTCCCTAGATTGATTAGATTAGATTAGTAGATCGGTTAGACCGTTTTAGAGCCAAGAGATTTGGCAGGTCCCTGCGGGTCCAGACAACGTCAGCGATGGTGGCGGATGGATTGCAACTTCGTTTTGTATAACTGGTGATTACCGTAATACCACCACGAGATGGCTAGCGTAAGTGGTTTCGCCTTTATTCTTTGGGGGGCATTACAGCTAAGCTCTACACAGCACGGTATTTCTAGAAGCGAATACGCTGCCCAGTCCCGAGACGAGCATCGCCGAGAGAAAGAGCTTAAAAAGATCGAGGAATATAACCAACTTGCAGGCAGTGTTCAAGAGCAGGTATTTTCCCTCTCCTAGGCGGCTGAGGGAAGCTGACCGATAGTAGAGGCTAGCAAGAAGGTATACTCTGGATGCGCTCGAGGGAACCACTCGTCTACTGAGGCTTAATCCGGAGTACTACACTATATGGAACTACCGGCGTGAGATTCTTCAACAGACGCTTTTGGTGAAATTCCCATCTCCTGGGGTCGCTCCTTCTCCTACTTCAGCTTCCGCTCGAACTTATCCCGAGGTTGATGAAGTGGATCAGGACCCGGAGGAAGTTGCAAGGTCTTTGCGCGCAGCCTACGATTCTAAAGCCATTCTCCACTTGAAAGAGGAACTCACCCTCTTACTACCACTGCTCTCCTCATTTCCTAAATGCTACTGGATTTGGAATCACCGTCGGTGGACCCTCCAACGTGCAACGGAAATTCTACCCGCCGATAAAGCGGGTATCTTCTGGCAAGAAGAGTTGGGCCTTGTGGGTCTCATGCTGCGCAGGGATGTTAGGAATTTTCACGGGTGGATGTACCGACGGTTCGTCATTTCCAGCATTGAGTCACCCAGGCGGGAAGATGTTTCTGGCGATGGGGTTGAAACCCCTTCACCGTGGAATACATCCCTTGTAGAACAGGAGTTTGAATATACAACCAAGATGGTTCAAGGGATTGGCGGCATGAGTAATTATTCGGCATGGCATAATAGAAGTAAACTTATACCGAGATTACTGTCTGAGAGGAAGTGTGGAAGACAGGAGAGGATGGATTTCCTAGAAGATGGTCTCTTTTCACCCCTCGCTCTCACTGGAAAAGCGCTAATAAACGGTCATAGAACTAGAATTACTAAAGCGCAATATTTCCACAAACCCCCACGATCAGTCGCTTTGGTTCTACCACTATTGGCTAATATACTCCAATACTATCACGCCGGATCGCGGCACGCCAGACGCTATCTCACCTTTTATGTCCCGCGGAACTAAATTGCTCATGCTAGCCGCCGAGATAGATACTCTTCAGGATCTGCTCGAAGCGCATGCAGAGTGCAAGTATATTCTCAAAGCTCTAGTCGAGTATGTAGGCCTATTACAGCGAGTCAGGAAGGACCCAAAAGACCCAGAGGATGATGAGGAGGAGGAAGAAGAATGGACTGAAGATGACGAGAAAAATAAGAGAGAGGATAGGAGGGCCTGGTTGGCGAGGTTAATTTCGATTGACTCAATGAGGAAAGGAAGGTATCAGGAAATACTAAGGGGTTTGGAGGATTAGCGCTCGGTTCACTTGAACCGGGTGCCGTAGGGTGGGAATTTAAAGAGAGGTAGTGGTTGGATGGTGTTTTAGAGGTTTATTAGATAGCCCCGGGAATTTCAGGTCTTTCTGTTTACAAATGGTCCCGGCCGTGAAGTTTCCGGAGACATGATTTATTAGAGGTACTGTAGCCTCGTAGAAACCTATGCTGGGAAATTCAGGACATATCGAGTGACTATTTATGATGCATGCCCGGATCATTCTGGGGTCAGATATTGTGCAGAGTGGGCAAAGGGATTGTTTTACTTGGAGGAAGTTATTGCATCTGCTATAAATGTATTTTTTATGTATGGTCTCGGCGCCTCTGAATTTTGAAACCAATGCTGGAACAGACCATCCATGCGTGCTGTTGTCCAGAATGTATCGCGCTTGTTGGAATGTGGAATGATTGGTATTGTAGGAATGGTTACTGGCATGGTGGAATGGTGCAATGCATAGCATGGTTGGGACAAGGAATGTCACTATGCGCTTGAGAATGAGAACTGGTATGCATAGCGGAATGGATGAAATCCAGATGGCTTCGCTGGACTTGGATGTTTGTATTGTTATATATAACCTTATGTTGGTGCGGAAGAATATAGGCAAGCGAGGCAGAATGGACAAATATGATACAATTTATTTAAGGGTTGACTTCTGATTTCACGTGTTAGGAACGGTATTGAGCCGTGCCAAGAGATCTTTCAAGATTAGATGGTTCAAAGTATGATAAGTCGCGACGCAACATGCAACCAAGAAACTGCAGATCATAACAAACCGCCACAACCAAAACATTCGCGACTTCCTTCTTCCCAGGAGTATTTCCACTTTCGTTTGAGGCCCTTACCCCCGCCCGCAACGCTACCAACGAAAGGGCAAGACTTTCACCCACTGAGAAAGAAATCCACTCTACTTCTCTCCTTTATACATAGTTCTGCATAATGTCTTCAGATCAGCAACCGCCGCCAAAACCGCGGCGTTCTCGAAAGTCGATTGCTGTGATGCCGACTGGCTCTGTTGCTGCAACTCAAATAAGTAAAGAAAACTCGTCATCGACAGAATCAGCGGCAGCAAAACCCACTCGTAAATCTCGATCGAAATCATTAGGACCGGGTGGGCTCGATACGCTAAATGGTGAATCCAATGGCCGAGGGTTGAAGGATGCGAACGGCAATGGGAGGAGAGTATCTTCGGTTTGTATCCACAAGTTCCCCCTGTTATGTATTCTTAACGGGGCTGACTGGAAAACCACTTTTTTGTAATTTAGATCATACCGCAGGCCCAAGTAAAGTCTATTCTAAAGCCTACGTTACCTCTTTCGCCAATCCAGGCGATCCCCGCGCATAAGTCTCGAGGGGGTAATAAGCAATCATCTTCGCTGTCCCAATCGTCACTGCAGTCATCCTCTGCTAGCACTTTACTCAATTTCCAACCACCACCTTTCCCCTCCAATGCAGTGCCCACTACAGTTCCTGTACGCACCGAAGAGGAGCAGCAGAAGCGGGCAGAGATTTTGGCTGCGAGAGCTGCGCGTCGGCAGTCTCTTGGTAATCGCCGTGTCTCTTTTGCGCCAGAGGCCACTCTTCACACTTGGGATGTTGTAGAGTATTACCGCGGTGACGATGGGTCATCAACACCTAGCTCTACCGGGGGTAGCAAGGCATCCACACCTGCCACTGCGTCTACGAACCGAACAGGTGATTTTGGTGGCGTTCAGGCGACTCCTACTCCGTCTACGACCTTAGATCCAGGGCTTCCAGAAACCCCCCCGAGTGTACACAATAGAGGAAATAATCTCTCGGCTCTAACACCACCCATGAACTTTAATAATCCCGACGATGACTTTTCTTCTCCTTTCTCATCAGGAACGGAAGGTGCTCAAAGCCCCTTTGCTGGAATGCCCGAAGGGGGGGATAGTAGTGATGACGATAGCTTGTGCGATTTCGGCGATGATACCGCTGGTGGACGGACATTTGTTTCGGCAGCGGGTGACACTACCGCAGGGGATATGAGTGTGGATATGGAAATTGCCGATGACGAAGTCACCGGAGCGTTTAAGGCTTTTGGCAAACGCACTGCATGGAAACTGGAAGGGGCCACAGAAACCGACGAGCAGTCAAACTATTCAGAAAAGGATGATGAGACGGAGAATCTTGGTGAGGATATGGCTATGGAAACAACTCGACCAGTCGGTGGGCTTTTGCCATCTGTTCCTCAACTTGCGGCTACTCGGTTAGGATCTGACGGCGATGGCGGTGAGATGACCATGGATATGACTAGACCTGTGGGCGGCCTTCTCGCTTCTCCCGACGAGCCTGCAGCGACTACCGGGGAGGATATGACTGCGGATATGGACATCACGCGCCCCATCGGTGGTATCCTGGGAAATGCCGCAAAGGCCCTGGAGAGAGCTAAGCGCAGGTCTCTTGGACTACAGCCCCAACCCTTGATCCAATACGATGATGGAGCTGGGGAGGATGAGGATATGGACATGGACATGACGCGACCGGTTGGGGGCTTACTTTCTAGCACCCCTTTCAAGGAAACATCCACTTTCGAAGCCGAAGACCAGGGCATGGATATGGATATTACTCGACCTGTCGGCGGTATACTTTCAAATACTGCGGTCAACGGATCTGAATTTGTAGACGGAGACCAGACTATGGATATGGATGTCACTCGGCCAATTGGTGGGATCTTGTCCAAGGCTTCCGCGCAAACACCAGCAGCTGCCGATATGGGGGACCAGACGATGGATATTACTCGACCGTTGGGCGGTATAATATCTGCCCCCCAACCACGTGCCCTCTCCCCAACCTCATCCGACGTTGAAGAGAATGAGGAGATGACTATGGAGTTTACGAATGTCCTTGGAGGCATTATTAGGACCAACAAGTCTAGCGACATCGATGAGAATGTGGGACCACGAGGAGGCCTCTTAAGTGGAGATGAATGGAATAAGGATCAGGAGCGACTTATTAGTCTTGCAGAAGAAGACGAAGGGGAGCCAGCTATGGAAATGACCGTTGCGATTGGCGGAATCTTGCCTTCCGCCACAGAGGTGAACAAACAGGCGGCAAAGGAGTCTGCTTCCCTTTATCCCAAACTTCCTGCTTTGCAAGGGACTCAAAATGCAGATGACACTCGGGATGGGGATGGGGATTTCAACATGGAGGGTGTTGCTACGGATATCACTACTATCGAAAGCGTTACGCTGGAGCCTGAGTCTTCGTTAGCCTCCGAGAGCAAGCCGAGTACACCTCGATCGACGGCAAAGGAAGTAGTACCAACGCCCGTTGCACCATCGATTGTTGAGCTACGGGAAGAGGTGGAGACTGCTGCAGATTGGGGGAGCCCGACCCCAGCAAAGAGGAGAACTAGTAAGAGGTTGAGTGCTGTATCTGCTACGGGAAGTGAGAAGAGAATCACTAGGAGGACTAGCGCTGCTACTCGCAAGTCCATGGAGAGCGCGCATTCCCAGTCTCCGGTCCCTGCCCCTGCGCCAGTTGCCACACAACCGGGAACTCCACAACAGAAGCAGGAAACTGCTAAAGCCGCCTCTAGAGCTACCCCGAGGTCTACTCCCGTTACAAAGGTTACCCCAACTCCAAAAGCTCCTTCAGTTGCAAGGTCTACTCCTGCCAAAGAGCCCACACTACTCACAACGGAAAAGCGCAAGGAAGACTTCATCTTTGCAACCCCTCAGAAGAAGCTATCAACTCCTCAGCCATGTACACCTCCCGAGCAGCTCACCCCAGCAGTGCCGGCAACCAAGCCAAAGACCCCGAGTAAGAAGGCCCCGATAATTGAAACCCCACTGCGTGCGGGCGGTGTCAATGAGGGTTACTCGATGAGTGCTAAAAAGAGAATTGGCTTCCCAACTTCACCTTCGCCGATGAAACAGAAAACTCCAGCTAGGCATGCTACACCAATGGCATTCGGCTCCCCCCTGGTTACTAAAGGAATGGGGATCGACAAGCCTGGCTTGGGATCTCCGCGTATTGCAGCGAAGCTTTCTGGGCGAAGGTCTATTGGAGAGGAGATGTCCTCGTTCTCTCCGATTACAGTGCCCCGGGATTTGATCAGAACATCTAGGGAAGACGATTTAGCCGATGCGGAGGAGGAGCGCAGAGAGAAAGAGAGGGAGGCGGAGAGAAGGAAGAGTCTTGACCTGAGAAGCAGGATTGACATGTTGACACCAAGGAAAGCCTCTCGTAAGAGTCTAGCTTACGGTGCACTGTTGGCAGGCGCGGGCAAAAGAGAGAGGAGTGAGGAGGCATCGGCAGTGCTGGGAGGTGGAAAACGAAGGAAGAGTATGGATGGGCCTATCGTTCTTGATGATAACTATGGCTCTGCAACTCCGCAGGCAAAGACTCCGAGGATTGAACGCCCTACCTTGCCTACTCCTGGCTCTGGCCGAAGGCAGACTCCGAGAAAGCGGGCAGTAGTTATTGCTCCGGAAACCCCAGTTATCGTCGAGCCTGCTAACCCTGGACCCGCCCAATCGAAAGAGCAGCCTCTAGAGGAAGAGATGCCAGATCAGGCATTTGAAGAAGAGGAAGAGCCAAGGATCAGTCTCCAAGAGTTCCTAAATATGACTAGTATCACTTTCCTCGACGGCCTTACTACAACAAAACGTCGTCAAACCGGATTCCCAGGCCTTAAAAAGGGTCGACGAAGCATGGATGATGAAGCCGAAGCTAGTCTAGCAGACTGCGTTATTGCTGGTGCTTGCACCGTTCCCATGCTTGACCTCTTCCAACACTCTTGCCGTGAGCTAAAAAAGTACATCCGCGAAGGGCGTGAGGTCGTTAGGGCAATCGAAGACGACACGTTGGAGGAAAACCCCCTACTTTTCCGAGAATACATGGAGGCTCCACCCGACGTCAAACTTATCATGGACACCCAATTCAAGAACGTCAAAACTCATGCGCGATTCCTGGCGAAGGGGATCTGGTACGAGTGGCGGATGAAGCTCCTCGAGGGTGTTCGTGCAGCCCTAGAGGATAACCTTAAGGGTCTCAAAGACGACGAAACACTGCTCTCAGAAGCCCTTGCCGCCGGCCAGAAACTCCTCCCAGAAATAATCTCCCGCTTTGAGGCTGCGAAGTCGAAACTGGACTCTATGCGCGAGATGGAGCGCAGAATAGAAGCAGATGATAAAGCACAGCTTGCAATCGCCAGGGAGAGCCTCCAATCCGTGCAATCTAGGATCGAGCAAACAAAGGCCGAACTTGCCCAGCGAAAGAAGGACCTTGGAGAACTCGATGCTCAGCTTTCAGAGCGCGAACTCCGCAAGCAAACGCTCCAATCCTGCATCGAAGAGGCTGAGCGTGTGAAAGAGATGAACAGAGGCTGGTCAGAGGAGGAGGTCAGCACCTGGAGGTCGAAAGTCACTGCATTGGAGCAAAAACACGGATGGAGTATAATCTCGGCGGTAGATGGGACAATGGAATTACTCTTCTTGAAGCAGCTTCGCATACTCTGGGATTCGCGCGCTCGCGTAGTTACAGAGGTGAAGTATGTCCTACCGGCCATTTCTAAACCTTCGGATCCGATCCCACTTGGCGATGTAGAGACTACTTTTTTTATCGCGGCGCTGGAAAAGAGATTGTCTGGGGCGGGAAATTTAAGGGCAGCTGTGGGGATTGCGGATGAGTACTGGAGGAACGCGCTCACTGTTACGGAGCGAATCAGACAGGTCCGCCGGTTGCACCCCACAGATGTTACCCCTGCCGAAGACCATGGCGAGGGACTAGTGGTCAAGGCCAATGTTCTCATTCCCGAAATACGCTCGAAGATCCGGATTGTGCTATCGCTAGATAGTGATCTTGAAGTCTCCGGCGGGGCGAAAGTTGTTTATGGGGGTGTGAATGAGGGCGCTGTTAGTGAGTTTGTAAAGAGTGGAGTTAAGACTGGCGCTTGGAGGGGGGTTGTCGAGGAGGTTATTGGAAGGTGTCTTGACGGAAGAAGGAAGGGGGGTGTAGGGGTTCCTACTAAGCAGTAGAGCACGCGAAGGGGTTTTTCTTAAAGAATGTTGGGTTGGGCTTAATGGGGTGTTTTATTATTGTGATCATGGGTGTTTGGTTTCACGTTTTTTCGTATTCATTATTACCGGTTCAGCATTAAGATGTTTCTCCTCTCTTTTTGCTTGTTTCACTTCTATGTATGATACTTGTTCTGTTGGTGCTCTTTGCTGTTGGTTTACAGAACTTGGTTTATATGTTCGGGTATTCGAGTGATTGTGTGATCATTATGGTTTGATTAACTCTTGGTTTAAAAAATAGTAGGCTATCTACCCGGATACTTATTTGTAATCACGGGCCCTGTGCCTTATTGTATGTTGCTCTATGTAACTTTCTCCCACTATATACACGCTACTGGAAGAAATGCCTCCTCCGCTAGTACCAAAATCTACTGAGCGAGAGAAAACCAAGTACACAGAACAACATTAATTGTCATGGGGCCATTCCATATCTTCTCCCCGCTGCCGAGTCCATGTTCAGTTGTAGCGCGGGAGTATTCCGGCCGTCGATGGCACTTCTGGAATCACCACTATCGGCATTTCCACCGCCGTTCCGGCTAGAGCCTCCAGAGCCCGAACCACCCGAACTGCCCGAGCCACTAGAACCGGTATTGCTGGTACCGCCTGTGCTGTCGCCGGAGCTCGTGCCCCCACGGGTACCCTCGTTATTGCCGTTCCCAGAATTACTATTTCCAGAATTGGAACCTCTCCCTGCTCCATAGGGAGCCACGATATCGATGTCCATGCAGGAGGTATACCACTGTCAGGTGGTGGGTTAAAAGCGGGCCTAATCAGCAAACGGGGGTGGGGCTGCGAACTTCAACATGCTTTGTATTCTTCGACCCAAAATGGCCCGAGAAGTCCCACACCCAGTAAACGGAGTAGGTGCTCCCAATCTCTAGATCTTCTGGCAAGGCGAAGCGATCCACGCAGCTCTTAATCTGCCCTCCGGGCCCTATCCCGCGTTCCTTACTGATCGCCGTGTTTCCTGGCTCCGCGCATTCCCCGTCATCGTATGTGCCCCTGGCGAGAAACCTTCCGTCGCCTTTGCCACCCCTGCCATCGCTGGTCCAGTCGAGGGTGTTCTGCAAAGTATGGCTGCTCGAGGGCTTACTGGTCCCGTACCAGTACGTGTAGCCGCTGAAGGCGTCAGGTGCTGAGGGTAGCGAGACATGGCCGTTTTCAGTGTGGCGGGAGAGGATGTGAGCCCCCGGGGGGGCTCGGAGGCGAGGGAATCCGGGGAGGGGAGTTGCAGGTTTTGCTTGAGAGTCGGGTTTGCAAACGGGTGAGGATCGCTGCGTCGGCTGATAGGAGTTGTGCACGTCGACCTGGTTGTTTCGACCAGCTGTGTTTTTTTGTGGAATTGAGTTTAGAGGGAGGAAGGGAGAGAAAGGGTGGAGAGAGAGAGAAATACCATAACCACGGATGTAACCTAGGACCCCTACTCCCTCGACTTGGATATCGTCAATCTGGCATGTATGAGTTAACTGGGGATAGTGATATATGGGGGAGTATTTGCCTACCCATGAGTGGGATTGGACTTTTTCGACACACAGGAGTATCAGAGAGAGTAAAGCGAAGAAATCGAAATAGCATAACCTCATGATGGCAAAATTCTACTTGCGAAAGTTGCTTTCCGAGCGCCTGCCAGCAGTCTACAGAGTATCAAAAGGGGTGTTCTCCCTTGGGAATTTTATATAGACCTGTTCCAATCTTCTCCACTCTAGAGCCTAATAACAACCAATGCTGGGCCGCTTTGTGTGGGGCTTACGACGTAATCGTATATACTCCCTGCTGCCATCTTCATATGCTCAAATGTTTGGTTTGGTCATTGGATATCTCCTTCTCCACGGTGGTCGCCATCGGATTGGACAGGGTTAGGGCTTGCTGAACTGTTCCTGCATGGCGGGATGCAGGAACAACGAATAAGCGACCGAAACACAACATGAGTGGTGGAAAAGCAAACAGCTGTTTCAAGGGATCTGCTGCGCCTCTCCCAACTCGTTGATCGGTTTGGGGCTCGCGGGGTAGTTATCGGGTGCGCAGCTCCACCGTGAAACCACCTTGACGAGTGATGATTTATGAAGACTTTTCCTACGCGTTCGAATAAGTATGGCGACCGGAGATAACTTGGGGCGAGATGGAAAAATGGGATGGCTGTGGTGCTGGTTCCTCACCTGGAGCTTGGATGGACATATGTCATGCATGATTGATATTTCTGTTGCGTCTCCGTAGAATCGACTCCTGGGACTGGGGTTGAGCGCCACGTGGCATACATGGTGTTGGGCCGGGGGACCGTGGTTCCCCAACTTCGAGCTCAGTTATCGGGCTTTGGGTCTCCTCGAGTGCCCAGGCTTTGGCATGTTGAAGTTTGGAATCCTGTGACTAGTGAATTAGCGGAGCACGTCTGATCACTCGAGATGGAGATGACTAATCATATTATTCCTCTCACTGGAGGGCGCGAGGTATTGGCCCAGAGCTCAAATGTTGGTATCGCGGTCCCCATCGGAGAGGAGCACTGGGCTCCTGATATAGAACTCGAGTTTTCATGTTGGGGCTCCAAATGCCTAGCGGTGCCAGGTCGTGGCCATGGAGAGGTGGGTTCTGGAAGAAATTTGAGGTGTAAAGGTTATAGTAAAGACGGAATAATCATGGGATGGTCGGTGGATCGAAGGTTTCTGTAGCTCCTGGGGAAGGGAGCTGAAGCGATGTTATATATAAGAAAGGGAGAGCAGTTTTGAAACGGCTTTGCACGCCCGCTACGTGTTTCCACCAATTGATTCAGCATGATTAAGCATCCAGTAACTTGTATTCTGATCTCTCTCTCTTCTGAATGTGAACCCCCTTCCCTCCCGCATTCACTACCTCTAATGCATCACCCTTTTGTCTACTGCCCAACAAGCCTTCCTCTGCACTCCCCGAAACCGAGCTTCATATCTCCGCACCATCCTTCAAACACCACTTCATCCCCATCGAGCAAGTACTTTAGTTCTGCTTGTCCGCTACCATCTTCGGCTTGGAGCATCACAGACTTTGTACCGCCCTCTGTTGCTTCATAGAGACACCCTAGCTCTAGCTTCTTTCCATCCGCATCTACGGCCTACTATACATGTCAGGACTAGGGTCGTGGGTTATGTAGGGGGGGAATGGGGGGGGGGGGGGTCACATCTCCGGATATAGTGCCAGTTCCCATCAAGTCGCCTGTGTTCAAGCCACATCCGGCAGAAGCATGATGTGCGAGTTGCTGATACGGTGTCCAATAGAGATACCTCAGGTTACTCTGCGAGATCTTGAACCGCTTTCCGGCACCTACAAAACCATGTTAACAGTGTTTACACTCGAGGAAACATTGGGATCTCACGTTCTAGAAAAACGAACAACTTGATGTCCAGCGCAGCTTTTGCCTTATCCCCGTACGCAAGATGCGGGAAGCACGGAGGATCTTGGGTGGTCTTAACAGGTACACTGAACTCCTCTAGGGCATCTATCGTGACAATCCATGGCGATATAGTTGTCGCGGATCCCTTACCATGGAACGGCCCTAATGGTTTCATCTCGAACATTTGTATGTCACGCGAGCTCCAGTCATTCAGGAGCACGAATCCAAATATGTGTTGCTTGGCCTCATTAACATTCATGGTTTCTCCGTGGGGGACAGGTTTGGAAACAAAGTATCCCATCTCGAGCTCAAAGTCCATCATTTGAGTGGGGCCATAGACAGCCTCTTCGGTACCTGTCTTGTAGTAGACGCCCGATGGCCGTTTGAAAGCGCTAGGCGAGGGAAGTATACTCGAGACACGCGAATTGTATACGGATGGAGCATAGAACCAATTTTTGGGAATTTGGGGCATTGAAAGGTGTGCCGAACACTTTATTGCATGTTAGGGATATGACTGTAACTAGCGGACAGGAAGTGCAAACATTTTGGCAATGCTCTAGTGAGCAGTAAAAGTCGGAATAGCCTCCAATATCCATTGGAAGGTGCATTTTTGCCTTGGAAGCTTCGACGAAGTAAGATTCCTTTACGCGATTGCCTTGGACATCTTCTCTAATGCGTTGCCTTACAGCGCTCCTGGTTGCGGTAGGCAATTGTGCGAATGCATTGAGGGTTGGCTGATGATTGTGAGTGGGTTAGCTCATACCTTTGATTAACCCGCCGGATGATGGACCGACCTGAGCGAAGGTTTCTGGAATAAATCCCTCGATATCTTTAGCTCCTCCAGCAGAAGCATATTTCTTCAAATCGAGCACTTTCTCGCCGATCCGTGTGGCACAGCGGGGGCGAGGCTCTTCTTCCGTAGAGAAAACTCCAAAGGGAATGTTAAATTGTGTGAAGGGAGTTTGCGCCATGTTTTCAGAATTGTTGATAGAAGTGGAATTGGGGAAAGAGCTGGTAGCGATAGGAGATGAGGAAGCAATAAGAGGGAGGTTTGGTGATCCGGCTGATCCGGAGGCTGGTAGATTAACTGGCGCGGAGCTATGCCATGGTTCTGGGACGGACCGGGGTACTGAATACCGTAAGAACTCAAATAATTGGACCCGAGGCTAGGACGTTGGAGTTGCCTTTTCTGGTAAGGCCTGGCTCTTTTTTCTTTTTCTTTTGTCTTAAGCTCGGTCTGAGGGGGTCAGTTTTCGCTGTGCGCTCGCCCCCCTTTCCAAGAGAGGGAATTTCGGACGTCTTAGCCTCGGGTCCAATTATTCGGGTTCTTACGATATCTTTATTCGGAAGTAGACAGCTTGTACTACCAGAGTGGGCCCTTGATTAGTTACTTGGATATTGTGCAAGGCTACGAGGAACCGCTTGGTATGCGGAACCCGGGTAATGTGGTTATATCATAAGGTCGATCGCAGCCTCGAAGAAACCGCCCACTCCTCCACCACCTGTGAACCATCAGGAAAAAAAAAATCAAACCACATCGAAGCCCAATTCTTCCTGGAATAGATCGAACCATAAGGTATGGCAGACCCACAAACTTCTCTACCGGACTAGCCAACTAACAAAAAAGGAACTGCTTCGAGAAAGACAAAGTATGTCTGCACCAACCTCCACCCCAATTGAGGGCCAGCTCTCCACCGGCCTCCCGGAAACCTTTTCCCACATTACCACCCACGACCCGGTCACCAAGCAAGCCGTTTTCCACTCCTCCCGCCCAGCATCCTGGAAAGTTTACGATGGCAACCAGATGGCCTTCAACGTGGTCTACACGACTTCGACATTCCCTCCGGACTTAAACAACAACGCTGACATTGAGGCGCATGACAAGATTATGGAGGAGCGCAAACTAGGGCTGGTAAACCATGGTGGTACGGTCTTGCGCATGGTGGATTTTGCTCCTGGGTACGAGTGCATCATGCACAGGACTGAATCTTTAGATTATGGGATTGTGCTAGAGGGGAAGTTGGAGGCGCTGCTGGATTCCGGTGAGAAGAGGGTTATTAGCAGGGGTGATGTGATTGTACAGAGAGGGACGCTACACGCTTGGAAGAACGCTAGTGAGACTGAGTGGGCGCGGATGATTTATGTGTTGCAGGAGTGTAAGGAAGTGGTTGTTGGTGGGGAGGTGTTTGGGGAGAATTTGGGGAAGGGGGTGGAGGGGCTGCCGAGTAGCCGTTAGGTTAGGACGGTCAGTGATTTGTGGACGAGTTACCAGATGTGTTTATCAACCAATTTTTATTTTTTTCCCAATTAGGACGTTAAACTAGGTATCCCACATCTGTGGATGTTCCATCTAAAAACTGAATTTTCTTTACTAGGCCTGGTGAATTGATTTAGGTACAAGGCCGGGGACCAACGGTTCTATAGAACCGCTAGGTTATGGTATAAGAGCCCAAAGTAAAGGCGTCCCAACTCTGTCCAATGCGTCCCAATCCTACACTCCAGCTGGCCTGGAACCAACCCCACAATCCTCCCCCCAAAATAGGATAGGCAGGCTCGAAGGGAAAACACCATCAGTAAACATAAAGTCATGGATGCGGCCTCTACCGAAGGAGCTTGAAGGGCTTAAGAGGCCAAAAGGACCAATTGGCCCGAGGGGTCGAAGGTACCCTTTCTACCAGCTTATGAAGTTCCAAGTTCGGTCTTGTGGGGAGGGTCGTGAGAATTGGTCTGGTGTCTTACACGAAATCGCCTTATTTAGGGAGGCGAAAAGAGGGGTCCGGGGGCTGAGGAGGCGGACCTTGCACCCGGGGGTTGGAACAAATCCCAATAATTATAACAGTATAGTAACGGATGCTATAAAAGGGTTGTTTTACCTCCGAGCCCCCCATCATGCACCAGCCAAAGAAAGCGATATAAAATTAAACTTGCCGAGCAGCCATCTATGACCACGGTCCATCCTCCGAAAAAACCTTCCTAACCAGCTCCTTCTTATTAACCTTCCCCATCTGATTTCTCGGGATAGCTTCCAAAATCTTGATTTCTCTTGGGACTTTATAATCCGCAACCCGCTTCTTCATCTCAGCCCTCATCTTCACTAGGTCAAATTCTTCGTTTTTACCCTGCGGCGTGAGCACGAGTACCACCGCGACTCTCTGTCCCCAATTCCCGTCTTCGAGACCTACTACTGCTGCCTCAGCCACTTGTGGCAGCTCGAGTAATTCCCGTTCGACTTCTAGAGCGGATATTTTCTCGCCGCCGGATTTAATTACTATTTCCTGATATCAGTTTGTGACCCCGTATGGGGGTGGTATGATTGGGGGAGCTTGCTATCAACGCTTGCCCTCCCCTTAATATAGTACGCTCCCCTTTCATCGCGCACCGCTACATCTCCGGTTTTGAACCACCCGTCCTCTGTAAACTCCTTTTTTGTCTCCTCTTCCTTCCGCCAGTACTCGCGGAAGACGTTGTTACCGCGGATTTGTATCTCCCCATCTTGCCCAACTTCCGTGATCTCTAGGCCATCGCTCACGAGACGTGCTTCGACGCCTGGCAACGGCCATCCAACGGAATTCGCCATTCGGTCGGTTAGTGGCAAACGTTGGGAGAGCGCCATACCAATCTCAGTCATCCCATACCGCTCTAATAGACTCCCACCTAGAGACTCCCACCTCTGTTTTGTACTTGCCGGTAGCGCTGCAGAACCCGATATCGCTAACCGCAAATTCGACACATTCTTCTTACCTGCAGAGCGCGTAGGTTCCGGTAACGTCTCATATGAGTCCATGAGCCGGGAGTATATTGTTGGTACTGCCATGAATAGACTTATCGGTTTCCTCGAGGTATCGACAAAGCGGGACCACACATTTTGCGCGTTGAAGGGGAATAGGTATTCTACTGCCCCGCCGGCAAAGAGCGGGGCTAGGGTTGCGTTTACAATTCCGTGAACGTGGTGGAGGGGGAGGACATGTAGGAGGTGATCATCTTTGCCCATTTCCCAGGCTGTGACTAGAGTTGTTGCTTGAGTTGTTAGATTCTTGTGGGTTGAGACTACGCCCTTGGGGGCGGCGGTTGTGCCGGAGGTGTAGATCATTAGGGCGCCTCGGAGGGGGCTTAGTGCTGGGGAGAGATCTACCGGTAGCGGAACGTCGTGCGGTTTGTTAGGGGGGTGCTCGGGGACGTTGAGGATTGGTGGTGAGCTGGAGCTTGGGGGGAATACTCGGTGGGCTTTGGAACCGGGGGTTGTTAGGATGAATGCAGGGGCGGAGTTTTTAGCAACATAGTGGAGCTCTTTGGGTGGGTGGTTGGGGTGCAGAGGAACCGCTATTCCACCGGCTGCAAATATGCCCAATAACGAAACTATAGAGTACTTAGTTAGCACCCGGAGGTATCGTGTCTTTTTGGCGGTTTTTTGGTGTTAGCGCACCTACGTAGTTGTACCCATTCTCCACTAAAAACGCGATTCGCTGTTCCTGCAAATCGTCAACTTTAGCCTTCTCTAGTAGCTTGCTCCTAAGCTTTGCTGTATCTGATAATAGACCGCCGTATGTAAATTTGTCTCCGGACTCGGAGTGAACAATTGCAGTGCTCTTTGGATTGTGCGAGGCGAGAGCTTCAAAGATTGGTAGCCGAGGTAACGTCTCAGTGGTGATAGTTCTAGTCATTTTGTGAGATCCGCGGACCCTTGGGAAAAGAAAAGAGGTTGGGCATCGCAGAGCCAGCATCATGGTATTATATCATTTCCCCCGAACCCCGAACAGAAATAAAGAAGGAAGGTAAATAGGAAATAGAGGTGACAATCACCGAAGGCGATTCGGGTATTGGCGGCAGGAATGAAAGGGTCCACAGTTAAGATAACGCCGATCCCGCCAAGACCTGAGGCTCAAGCGGGGTCATTAGCTTAGACATTTCCGTGGGCAGCTTTTTCTTCTATTCGATTACCTTTCCCACTCGCGCGACCGCTGAAATAACAAATGATCAAGTTTGTCAGGGGTTTCGCAAAGATGGCCAGCTCTACTCCTATCGAGGACACAATACGCCAAAAGGTAGCATTTAACCTTGGATTTTTCGCGGAGTTTTTGGGGATGAAGGATGGGTACTGATTTTCGGGAATAGCTTACCGTCGCTCTCTCGCCGATAACCCTACAAATTTACAATGACTCCGACAAGCATGCTCACCATAAAGCCATGGAAGGTGTCGCTTCTAAGGAGACTCACTTTCGGTAATCGCTCTCTTCTTTTATGGACTGTTACCCTGCTAACTCATTTGTAGCCTTGTCATCTCCTCTGCCGAGTTTACAGGAAAACCCCAACTTGCCCGTCACAGGATGGTTAATACTTTGCTCAAGGAAGAGCTGGAGCGTGAAGGTGGAATTCATGCGTTACAGTTGAGAACTTTGAATCCGGAGGAGGAAGAGAAGCTGAACAAGAAGGTGGAAGAGGGTGTGGTGGGGTGATTTGGGCGGGATGAAGATTACCTAAGCCATAATATCATATTTTTCTCTCTTGCTTGCAGTTAGTGCCGTGGACCTAGCAGAATTCTTTGATGGTTTCTTGGAAGGATGAGAGGCTTGATGAACTAGATTTTAGAGAATGTACAGTACTGTGGACTGGCAGGCTTTACGGGCAGACACTGCATCATGTGTCTCAGCAATTGGCCCACTCGATGGCTCTAAAAGGAACTAGGGGAATATGAAAACCGTGGCTCAAATGTCCAGTGCCATTGCTTGTGAGAAGGCTTGTTCGGGATGTTGTGGGTATGGAGGGTAGCCGACATAATAGGTTTAGTGATTCTATACAAGTACTCTGGGAGGCCGATGAATTCGAGGTGTTTCCGAAGCTTTGGCGGCTGGCTCGATTTTAGGGCTTCAAGATATTTCTATTTTCTACTTTTTTTATTTTTATTTATTTATCTATGATAGACCTACTGCACAGAAACAAACCGGCCGGACACCCGAGATATACTCCTTTGTGAATTTTTTCTCTCTAACCCTCTTAATGTGTGAGGGTCATAGCATATGCATTGGGGAGCCTAGCGTGGTGTATACTGTGCATGTTATCAAATCTTCGGTACCTCGCATTTTCTAGTGTGGAAAAAAACTATATAATTGGTCAATGATGGCCCGTGCAGCTAAAGCTAGCCACCGAGTGACATTTAGTGACCCGACCTTGTTTCAACCTTGTTTTAAACGCCGCATACAATGCGGCAGACAAACAATCTGAAAACTTGATTCTCAAACCCTTGCGAAGGCGCACAAACAATGGCTGTTTCAATTCACTTGCTACGCAGATAACGTCTTTCAAGATCACACCCTCGCACGTCACTCGATCTGAGACACAATGAACCCCCCCCTACAAAGTATTGAATAAATAGGCTGTGGGAATCCCTTCCATTCCAATCCTCATCTGCTACCGCCTCAATATCTGGAGAAGGAAGTCACTAAATTATCAACAATCTTGAGGCAAAGCATTTATTCTCCGCCACAGTGACACTAGATCCCCGAGCAGATTCAACCTACGAAGATAACTTCATCGCAAAACCGATCGGGAATAAAAAAATAATCACAAATTGAGATGTGCAGATTAACGCTCAAGCACTTCATCGCCTGCGACCACAAGATCTGGGTCAGGAAGGAAGCCTGCTCCCATGCCCTTGAAGACGTCACATACAACTACCCGCCATGTGATAGCTTCCCGGCTACGTCTAGATCGTTCATCGAGCCACCGACAGAGGCGGTTGTGGAGACAGTGCTTCTTACAAGGGAGACATGTAGGCGAGAGGGTTGTAGGTATACCCTTAGGCCACCGAGGATTGGGGGAAGGGTGTAGTAGTGTGGGGTTGTATGGATCTTAGGGGCTGTTTGTTCTTATCGACTTGTTCTTGTTCGTTCTGAGAGTTTTTACAAATTGGCTTTTTAGTAGCTACTTCTACTATTATCTGTGCTTGATCTTTTGTTTGGGGAGTGATTGAGGAAATTAGAGTGGTTTTTCGAATTAATGAAAATCTTATCATCTTTTGGCATGCAAGTTCAGCAGAAGAGTGTTTCCCGAGAAGGGAAATCGGAAAGCTATGATCACAAGCCGTGCATGTTGCCTGTAGGAGCTACAGGTGGCTACTCAGTGCGCTTCTCCTATTAGCGAGTACCAAGAGAGGCATATTGGTGCTCTGGCAAAGGATATTTCCCTATGAGTAAAACTGCTATTGCTGATTCCCCTACTTGTCACTATCTTTATACCAATTTTCAGGTTCCCTTTCCCCGATACGCTTCTTTGCGCACATGATGCACCGCAGAGATTTCAGTCTTGAACATTGTCTCGGTCTCCGGTATCAGTCATGCAATGCGCCCGGAGGGGCTGGAGGAGTTTGTCTGTAGATTTAAGGATTGAGAGTCTTATATCCCTTGGTCTGTTCAATTACTTACAGAGTCAATTTAGTTGCACAAGTCAGACAGCCTGACACCTAACAGTTGATGCATAGGAGTGATCCACTACGATGCTACCATTCTAGCTTTCATGAAGCAAATTGAGGTCTTGCATCTGAATTGGGAACGAGACGTTCTCCAATCTCCAATCTTATAAATATATATCTTCGAACTGGCTTCGCTATACAACGCTCCGGCATAGAAGAGGTTTCCTAGGGTGGGAAATCACCAACTACTTGAAGCCCTTATTCGAACTACTTCTTAATTCATACAAACTCTATCCTGAAAGGCAGTAACCCCTCAGTATGATATATCATCTCTCTGGTTGCCCTGTTTAGAAATTAAATGCATAAGTTAGGTCCAACCCACCATTAAGGATACGTAAACTAAATGTGCTTTCTCACTCTCTATGGGTTCATTACTTGCGGCTACAAACTCTGGGTTATAGAGGGGGCCTGCTTATCTGGAACAGTGATCACAACTACTGTATCTAATCCGTCCAGCTTGGGGTACGGCCAGAATGACCTACTTCGGCTAAATATAAGTCTTGGAGAAAGGCCCAGTCGGCAAAGCTAAACGAGAATAAGGCTACCATCCTCTCCACGTAGAAGAACCATGTATAGTACAGTACCGGTACTAAATGTGTTCTTCTTTCTTACTATCATATGATACTAAAATAATATTTCATGCTCAGAATTAGGAGGGGGGTCAACGAACACGGGGGCTCAACGAACAATACACTAAAAGTGCATTAGCCAACAGTGATTTTGCTTGGCATGTTCGTTGACTCCTCTTTGTCTAATTCTTCTCTTTTTTTACCATTGCGATACCATTACCGTAAAAACTGGAATCATTGGCTCACGCTAGACCTTGGAGTTGCCTCTTCTGGTAATGCCGGGCATGAGTTTCCTTTTCTTTGTCTCAGCGGGGGACCGAGGGAGAGCTGAGAGGGGATTCTCGACTTCTTAGAGCAAAGTTACAGTCTTCACCGTACCCACGAGGAAACTGGGCGGGCGACGAACAAGGGTATTTGGTGCGCAAAAAAAGAAATTGTCAAAGGTTAGGGTTACGAAAATTACTGGTAATTAATCCCTGTTCGCCGCCCGCCCACCTTCGTCGGGCCCCCGGTGAAGACATACAGTACTCGAGTACCTGTATCTTTTGCTAAATACCGTTTGGGTGCACAGACGTGTCTCAGTATTCCTCGATCGCCAGGGCTTCTGTCTAGCGACTGTAGGCTTTTTCCCGCGACTGCCTGGGCGGACCCGCAGGGAAGCTGCTTTTCAAAACTAAGGCAGGGCCCTGTTCAGGTGGCCCCCTGGCACACAAGGGTTCCAGCAGTGAACTTCCGCTATATTATTAATTTGAACAAAGTTGTTGACGATTGTTAATGGTTTATCTCTATTATGAGGGATCGAACGTGAGAAACCTGCACGCGGTGGACCGACGCCTTCAGATTGCACGGTATCCGGGGGTTTTTACCTGGGCCGTCTCGGTCGATGACCCGCCTGCTGCTGGGAAATCACGGGGCTTGGCTGGAGGAAGCATTTATGGAGGGAGTGCTAATCTGCTGTCTTGGCAATAAGCCGGGCTGGCCACTTTAGATTACTAGTTTGTATGATAATGGAAGGCGCAACATTCCCATCATCGGGTGCAAGATCTTCGCTATCGAGGTTACCTCTTTTGTATTTAATGAGCTTTCAGCTGAGATGGCTGTCAAGGTTATTGTTCATGCGGAGGAGGAGAGGATGGAGAGGGGGAGAGGAGTGGGAAAAGGGAAAAGAGGACAATGAGCAGGAGAAGGGGCTGCGGGGGGTTTGAACTGCAGAGCGGTAGCTGGTGATGGGGGAGGAGCTGGATAGATCTCTAGGTAATTTGTTACTATATGGTTCTTGGACATAGCTTATCACCTTTAAATATTTGCGCCTTGCGGTGAGAGAGTAAACCCAGGCCAAACATTGGAAGAGGAAAAAAGGTGGCACTAATATTGCTACGGAATCTTAGCACTTTCTCCATCAAACCTCTGGTTTATGAATTATCATGAGTACGTCTCTAGGTAGGTAGGAGCTAAGGTTAAGATATATTTTTTCCTTTTACCGGTTAGGTGGAAAATTGCTGGCTCCGGTTCCCACCCATGACCCAGATCTGGAGGGGATTGTGCGGATCTGGGTATCGCCATCCAAGGGAGAGTATCCGAACAAAAATTGTGTAACAATTGGATGGCGAGCTAAGTTATTGGACGAAAAGTACGATTTTTGAGATAGGATTGATAACTATAAACTGGGGCATTCTATCTGAAGGATAGAAGAGGGCTCTATGGGACTTTGGATGGGTGCTGATATCATTCTACAGCTTGGAGAGCCACTCGAGTTTCCTCGGTGGTCAGTCCAACTTGAACATTATCCACCCGGGATGGATCGACTTTCTAGCCTTTACTGGGATGTCTCTCTTTTCTGGTTTGCCATTGGCCTTTCCATTTTTTCTCTTTGATTTTTCATAGATTAGGGGGAATTGTTTGTGCCATTGAGTTGGCAGTCGAAAGTTGAGCGGAGGCACCTTCATGTGCCATTCCAAGTTTGGATCGGGGACCGGAGGTTCTGAGGTTTTCGGAACCACTTCATTATTGAATTTTTATCCTCCATTGGGAGGCTCCTGCAGGAGGCTCCTCATGAATCCCTCCCGCATCCCTCCACACAGCTCTCGGCCAAAAATTACGCATAGGATTAACTATATAAGGGCTGGACAAGCTCGAAAGGTTCATTCCTTTCTACCATTAGAACCCGCTACGTGAACTCCGGAAACACATCGAAAAGGCATAGCGCAAGCTGCCACTACTACCGCCACTCCTGCCATACTACTAGTACTCCTACCAGTGCCACTACCACTCCTGCTATCACCGCTGCCACAGCTACCACCCCCCTCGTTATTACCGCTGCCGGTGCTATCGCAGTCGCGCAGACGTAGTCACCACCACCACCACCAACAACAACGCCGCCGCCAAAGTTCTGGTTCTTCCAGAAGAATGTGTAAACTCGTCGCTCATAACTACACCCTCTGCAACCACAGGCGCTGGAGCGCGAATCAAAGCTGTTCTCAAGCTATCGAAGACCCAACCCTACCGTATCCTGGTTGTCGGAGCTTCCGAATTACTGCTCGTACGTTCAGTGAGCCACCATCAGAAGCCGTTGCCGACACTCGATACTACCATACGGAAACGTGCCAGCTGTTGGGCTGCAAGTATACCGTTAGGCCTGAGATGGTGATCAGAGAATGGTGATTGTGAGTCCTTAGCCATATTTGGCGATGGGGAGGAGAGATCGGTTGCTGGGCTGAGCTTCTGAGATTAGAGATTGTGAGAGGGCCTGGAGAGTTGGAGGGTTGAGAGGTGCATGGGGTTTCGCTTCTGTTAGCTTTGTGTTTTTCAAATTTGGGGCTTGTTCGGCATACAGAATAAAATAAATCACAATATTATCTTTGAAAATGGAATATTTCTATACCAAAACTACCCAATCCCAAAGAAAGGTTTAGTACGATATTTGCATGGAAGATGCTCCTGTACCCAGCCCCTCCAAGGGCGGAGGTGCATCGGACCCATAGATTGAGGAATGAAAATAGTGATGTTGTGAAGTATTGCAGGACAACAAGTTCAATATCTCACAGCCTCACAATTTTTCTTACCTCACAACCTGTAGGTCCTCCACTGCTAATTCTTTTATATAGAATTAGTGGAGGAGTATCTGCTATCCGACTATGGGATTGGCCTTTTCCCTGGGGCCTGCCTCCTTTGAGTACCGAGAAATATGCTGTTTGTCGCCAGGAGTCGCCACTTTAACTTAATTACCTCTGGGGAACAGGGCCTCATTTTTTTCATTTCTTTTTTTCAGCTCTTCCTCCTATTGGAGGGCAATGGGTCATCCGATAGGGTGTTGTGTGTTGTGTTAGGACAGGGATTCTGTGCGCTCCACCCCGCGAGTGAGCATAGGTGAAGTTGAGAATCGCTGTAGACTATCCAACATATTAAGTCTCCAATTACCGTGATCGGGCGATCAGCGCGCTGCCGGGATCGATATCAAACGGGAAAGTGCGCAGATCTGACCCCACGAGAGAAAAAAAAGAATGAAAGCTTGATTGATCCCAGCAGCACCCGCACCATTTCTGTTACTCGAGTACCGGTATTATCCCACTCCGCTAGCCTGGTTTTTCTTTTTCTTTTTAGTCTGAGACGGCACAGATAAGGTACAGTCTCTACTCGCAAACGCATGACGCTTGTGAACACAACTGCTACCGGCATTGCATACTACCAAAATCATGAGGGTCTGGCCGATTTTTTGCCCGCATGCAATAGCAGTTGTGTTCACAAATGACATGCATTTGCGAGTACTGGAGCTAGGAAGAGACTGGGCGGGTTCCGAACGGGGTACTTCCTGGGGAAAAGTGGCTTCGTCAAGGTTAGGGTTACAAAAGACCACCTGTAATTGATCCCTGTTCGTCACCCACCCAGTTTCGTCCTGCCCTCAGACCGTGGACCGGATCCGATACTGGTATCATAGTACAAAAACAACGATTGACCTTAACCTTCGAAGCTTTCTACACCTCCAGTGGCAAATTTTTGGCAAACATGGGTTCTATATATATTTACTGGAGCTCTTCTACCTTATTCTACTCACTTGACTTAATAGAGGCTTCTCGAAGTCCTCCAGACCAATTGTATGCAAGTATTTATCTCTTGCCACTGGGTCTCGCTTCCCCCTGTTTTCAGATTCATCTTACCGGTACGGTATGTGTACGTTTCCCAGCTCATCAACTTTCCACAGAGTTAGATCTTGTCTGGTTGGTCCGGAGCCGCGCTTGCCTCAAATCTGCTCATGCGGCTGAGTACTAAGTAGATCACGTGGTCTGCATTCAGGTTTGCCAACCGATTCTCATGGTGTTTCTCTTTTTTCCCCTTTGGCTTAGAAGGGCTAGGAGATAGGAGGGTCAAGGCCTTCCTTTCCATTGTTGAGCGATTATTTGGGGAATCCAATGATCACGTGATTTACTTAGCACTCGGCCGTATGAGTAGAATTTTTTTCGCAGAGCCTCTGTCAGTGGTATGAGGTATGGTGCAATGAAGTACCAAGACACAGTTCCCTTATGATGGTGATACTCGAGTATAGAGGAGACGAGTACGAGTACAGATGCGGGAATACCAGAAGCCCTCTTGAAATCCACTATCTCTGCAAGCCCTATGATCTCTAGATTATAAGCCAAAAGCTCCTGAGAAGGATTAGCGTTTTCCTAACGGGGTATAAAATCGGCCCGCTGGATGTGTTAGATCTTATTAACTGCTCTCGCGTTCCGCCAACTTGTCAAACGGAAATAATCCTGGGTGGACGGAGATGGTGAATTTCGAGAGATTTTACTGTATGTTCTACACCTCCACGGAATAAAATAATTTCGGCCCACATGCAATTATATCGTGCTTCCCCACTCCATCGGGCTCTCGCTAATTAGCCAACCATCCGTTATGATATTATCATAATGTTTGAATCGAGTTATCGACCCACATGGCCTTGCCTCAGCGTGGTGAGGATGCAACCTATACTGCTAGTATCCTTGATCTCCGCCCAGAAAATCCCTACAGTTGGCTCTAAGAGTAACCCACGGGGCTGTTATGTACGAGTTTCACTCCCACCAGGCAAGAAGTGCTCACCCGTTATTGCTAAGAATACCTTTGTGGGCCGAATATTTGATGAGGACTCCAGAAAAATATCGGCTGGGGGGTTATTCTTGGAAATGACGAGTGAGGACTAGTATTCGATATCCGGGGTCGTGAATTTGTATGGGTGCTCACATACGTGGGGGCTTTTTTCATAATTTGCGAACATCTGCTATCGGACACTTGCTCACGGCGAGTATCAAATTGAGGAAATACCGGTAGCCAGGCTATGCCCCATCTCACACATTACCATCGTGACCTTAGATTCGGGTTCTGGGCTACGCAGGTTAGGTACTACCTGTACTAGCATAGTATGGGTGATAATCTGGTGGAAAACGCTCGACCCCATAATTCCTTTAGTTAAGTGAACGAGGTTCCAGTAGATACCTACACTAAGGCAAAAAAAGCCCGAAGTTTTGCCCCGCTGTGGCCTTGCTGGCCATTTACTACCCCCGCTGAGAGGCGTTTTGCATTTCTTATTGACACAATTCTGGTGTTTAGGGTTAGTGGGTAGGGGGACAAACTGATGGGAACATTTTCAGGATATTTAATATAGGCGGCTGTAGATTGGGAGTATGATTTGTGTCCTTCTTTTGCTTTCTCTTATCTTTTTCTCTCACTTATCACCCAATGGCCTTTCACTGTACACTCCTCTCTTCTTAGACTCTATTAAGGGATTTGATGTTGGGTATTATTGATCGTTCCGTTTCGATGTTGGTGCCTGACCTGCCTTCTCCATTTGGGGGAAGTGGATTTGAGGGCGCCCCGATGGAACAGTACTCGTGGGTTATTTATTTATGCAGGGAGAGTAACACCACTATTGAATGGTTTTGTTCGTGGTTAGGGCCCCTACTTTTCCGCTTGGTGGTTACGGCAAGAACTCGAATACAGTGACTCACGGGGAAGCGAGCCTAAGGCGAGGCGGGAGAGCCCATACAACCATCACAGGGCAGGGATTATTTGTGTGGACATTCTCGTTATGCCGTAGACTCGCTTTGCCGTGGAATACTGTAATTGAGCCTCGCGCTACGACGTCCGAAATTCCCTCTCTTAGATAATTTTAGGGGCGGGGGCACAGCGAAAACTGACCTCCCCAGCACGAGCTTGAGACAGAAAGAAAAAAGAAAAAAGAGCAAGACCTTACCAGCAAGGGCAACTCCAACGTCCCAGCGTGGGGTCCAATTATTCGAGTTCTTACGGTATGATATTTGCAGTTCTGGTGGGGGCGGGGAATTGTGGCCGGCTTGGGGGTGGTGATACAGGTGCGACCTGCTGCACCGTACGTGTACAGAACATCGTTCTCGATTCTCATATCTGTTGCCGGTATCTGTGTGTGGAGGAGCTGAGATGGTTAATGAGTGCTAGTGCGTTCGCTAGGTAGTTTCTCGCTATCTTTGGGTCAGGCCTCTGCGATTAAAGCTTGCTTAGTAGCTATCTAACCTAACTCCAGCGTCCATTTTGTCTAACAAAACAATGTCATCAGATGAATAAGACGTAGTGCAGATTAATGTATCATGCTGGGATGGATTTGCGGGGGTCTTTAGCTGTGATCAATAATCTAGTGAATTATCTCGGGTAGTAAGTGGAATGGAGTCGGAGTCTTATGGTTAACACCTGTCTGGGGGTTCTACCTGAGGGAGGCCGGGAAAGAAAACTACGGGTGTTGCAAAAATTCCATATTTCTCCCCCTTCGTGCCTTCTTAGGTTATGTCAGTTCAGCATACCACTTCCTTCCCCCTCTTATCCGTTTGAATTGCACACCGCCATCATACATTATTTTCCACTCTTCCACTCTTTTTCCTCCTTTCCTGCTCTTCTTTCCCGGATGACATTTTCATTGCTATCATACATTTTCATGTATTTTCCAAGGGGTTCAGGTAATGAAACAAAGTACATCGGTTCAGTCGAGAGTGCTGAAACCAGATCTTTGCGCTCCGCGCACAGCGACTGCCCAAGTGCACCCCTTGTTGGGTTTTAGGGTAGCGGGTTGCTCGTTGACTGGTTTTGCTGTCATGGGCTGTTGGTGGAGAAATGGGTCTACTGGGAACGATTGACCAAAGGAGTAGAAGATTGGGTGTCTACCGCCTCAAACTCACTAATTCCGCAACGTTCAAGCAACCGCTACTGCCGCCCCTACTATCGCTCAAACTCAGGCAATGAGCAACCAGAGACCCCCTGTCCGCTACGATAGGAAAGGCAATCCTTCTGATTCCACCAATTCCGCTGAGCCAGCTCGCCCCAAAACCGCCGGGAGGATGATGTCCCTCCCCAGGCTTCATCGCTCCGAATTCCTCATCATCAAGAGGACGGACTACCGGGGGCTGCAGGTGTCTTAGGTTGTTCAATGTGCCAAGCCACCACAGGTGACACCCGCACCACGCAGGTGATGGAGCAAAGAATGTTGCCGGAACTCCCGGGCACATACCCGATATCTTGCTCGTAATCGGCCCTGATCTAGCAGTACATCTCCTACTGTACTGCTGCTCAAGACCAGTGGCAACAGGCAGCTCCCACACGGTCGTTGTCAAAAGGCCCGAGGGACTAAACTCCAAATGTCACTTGCTACTGATTGTGGTAGCATTCTAAATTATATCGAAAAGTGTGGTTAAAATAGGGAGTAATAACCCATGAAATCGAATCACCCGGACTTAAAGAGCCCTGACCACTGGTCGATGCATGGGGAGGTGCCTCAGACACGAAAATTAATTATGGGAGACAAAAAATATATAGTATTCAAGTGTACTATTCTGAGGTTCGTTTTCGGAAGTAGGGTCCTTTTTATCACAAGTCTTATATCTGGTATATAGGAAACTAACTCTACATACTTAATCTTACACAAATCCAATGTTTGCGCTAGCTATAAGCCAAAAAAAACAAAAAGTGTGCGCAGGGTAATCCGTGAAACTAATCAATGGGGGGAGCCTGCAGGTGACGGTAGGTGCTTACGGGTGACTGCCGGTACCCACGGGTGACTACAGATGCCTATGAGTGACAGAAGGTATTTACGGGTGACTGCAGGTACTTACTGGCCACTGAAGGTACCTACTGGAGACTATAGATGCCTATGAGTGATTGAAGGTACCTACGTGTAGCTGCAGATACCCACGGGCGACGGCAGGTACCTACCGGTGACTACAGGTATAGTTCTTGGACATAAGTCATCGTCGATCGGTGAAGTACCCGTCAAAAAATACGAGAATCAGCGAAGCCCACTCTCAACAAAACCCACAGCCTAACAATATCCTCAATACCAATAATTACCAAATTTTCCCTATGGTAGCTAGGAGCTCGGCGATTCAGTCCATGTCATTTTAGCTGCAATTAATTGAGAACTGGCCCTTGTGGAGACAAGCAAAAAGCGAGTTGTGGAATGGTCTGTGCCAAGCGGTGGAATTTGTATTGGAGACCACAGAAAGAGGTACTTCATTACAAAATTGCAATTTTCATGAACCCACCAATAACAGCATGGGTGTGATTTGGTTGAAATTTCAGTTCAGTGAAATCACGATATGCCTCCAGCGCCTTGGGCACTTAGATACTTAATTGAGGTGGATATGATATTGTTGTGTGACTGCAAAAATGGCCCTTTTTTGGTGTAAAAAGGGCAAGTGAGAATAACATTTGTTACCGAACTGCACTGTACCTACGGGTGACTGCAGGGCTCTATAGAGAACTGTAACACCCTTTCCCGAATAGTACCACTGTGAGACGGCCCGGACCGATGGCCGACCCCAACGACTGCGGTCTTTACGAAAGACGGACGCCAGCGCCCGGCACGGTAAGACAACCTGTCCGGGACGCCCGGGACGCTCGGGAACACCGAGTACAATATCGACAAGCTTAGCTCGAGTCTCGTTATGGTTAAAGCTGAGGCTATGGAGAATGTGAGGGCTACGATAGAAGAGAAGGATATCCAGAAGCTAGCGAGGGGGAGAAAAAAGAGAGCGATCCTGGCGGGATGCCTTCTGGGTAGCTCACCTGTATGATATACTTGGTCTATGGGTGCCCTTGGCCTAATACTAGCAGGTGGCTTGTCTTCAGTCGAATTCTTGTTGGAAATGATCCGCGGTCGGCCGAGTACTGTAAGCGGTGGGGAGAATAAAGTGTTTGCAGAGCGCTTGATGGGTAGAGATAGTGCGGAGAAAACTTTACTGAGGGAGAAAACAAGAGAGAGATTCAAGGTCAAAATGAGAGTCGCGTTAAGAGCAGTTCCGTTGGTTTTTGTGTAGAAAGAACCTGTTCAGTGGAGTGGAGAGAAGAGAAGCGAAACAGAGCGCAAAGAAGACAAGTGGGCCCCATAGCCGATGGCAACCAAGCTAAACGTATGACTAAGCTTTGGCGGACAACCTAACAATTCTAACTGCCACAGGGTCACTGGTTCTCACTCGCTTCCCTGCACAGCCCCATAGTTGCCGAGTGACACTAGGTGACGGAGATTGTTTCAAGCACCGCCTACAATGAGGCAGACAGACGACATGAGAACTCGATTCCATACCCCTGCGAAGACCCAGGAACAACGGCAGCTCTGATCCACCTGGAGGCGAGCACCTATTCCCCTGCCGCAGTGACACTAGACCAACGAGCTGATCCAATCTACAAAGATAACTTCCCAGCAGAACTAATCGGAAATCAAAGAAAATCGAGAATCACACAAATATTGTAGGATTTAAAAAGTTGTACTTTTGCTGGCAAAGGGAGAAGAGTGTTGCGTCAGCAACACATTATGTGCTTGGGGCGTATCTGGTCGTCTCAGGTTTTTCAAACTTTGATACTCACAAAACGAGAGTTTTTGCTAGCAACTACAATATCCCGCGTTGTCACAACTCAACATTTTCACCCTCCAAGAAGCGTGCCTGGCTGCCACAAGAATTGGTTCGAAGGAAGTCACTCAAAAAAACCAGAATAATTTATTATGGGAAACACAGTGTCACCTGTATTGCAATACTTATTTTTTAAATTTTTTTATTCAAAGGGTTTGTTCTGGTGGGTTATTGTACTCGCTCGTCTTTGCCAAGAATACCTCCGCCAGCCGATATTTTGCTGGAGTTCTCACCAAATTTTCGGCTCACGGAGGTATTCTTGGCAAAGGCGAGCGGGGAGCCTTTATGCACTCTTCTAAAATGAGCGTTTGTGAAATACTGGTCAGACATGATTATTGTGTTTTGGTGGCAACCAGATGCCACTCAAAAGCAAAATAGCGTTTTGTGGCAAACCTCGCCCTTAGTAACGCTGAGTCATGCCAACGGCAGCAGGGGGTTCGTGTTCCTGCGTCTGGGTAACTCGCTACCCTCACCAGTTTTCCCCACATCAAGTCTTCACGCCTTTTTTCCAGCCTGGTACACGTATTGAAGTGCTTGAACCATAAACCGGTCCCGTCGCTTGTCAAAGCTATGTGTGGTTACTCTGTACTCTTCTCGAATTAGAGAGTGCCAGGAGATGCCTGTTGGTGTGTCTGTGCGGGTGTTCCCTTGTGGGCAAAACTGCTATCAGTGCTTCCTCTGCTTGTCAAAATCTTTTGCATGAACCAACTTACAGATTCCCTTTTCCCAAATACGCTTCTTAGCGGGCCTGAGGTTGCCCACAGCGTTTTTAGTCCTGAATAATATTTTAGTCACAAGTATTAGCCTTCCTGTAATGTGCGCCCGGAGGGGCTGGGGAATTTTGTCTACCAACCTAGGAACCCTATAGGCTTACGATTTCTGCCTTCGCAATGAGTTTTCCAGATTCTCGTTTTGATTGCCGGACTCACATTAGGGGTTAGGGGTAGCAGAGAGCTGTCACGGCCCTGCTAGAGGGGTGGTAACCTACCCACCTCTCCACTGGATGGGCAGGAGGGGTCTAAAAGGAGTCATGCATATCCTCCCTCAATTGGATGGATTAACTAATAGCGCACTGGAGAGTCAATTCGTCTGTGCAAGTCACATAACCTAATGCCAAACAACTGCGGCAGATGCGGGTAATCTTCTGTGATGCTGCTGTTTCAGATTCCAACATGCTGTCCTGCATCTGAAATAGGGACGAGGCGCTCTCCAATCCCTGATCTTATATCAATATGTCTATTCGCGGGTTCGCTATTGCCTTCGTTTTTTCATGGATCAAGGGTGGTATTTGTGCTATCGAGTTCGCAGTTCAGGGTTGGCCGGCTGCATCTTTACGTGCCATTTCAAGTTTTGATTGGGGATGAGGGACTGCGGTAATCGGAATCGCTCGATCATTTATCCACAGGAGGGGTCCTCATAGATCACTCCCACAGCCTTCTACACAATTCTCTACCCAGAAAGCACACATGAAATTAACTATATAACGGCTGGACAGGTTTGAAAGGCCCCTTCCTTTCCACCGGTGGAACCACTGCAAACGCCTCAGAAACACATCAAAAAGGCGTATCATAGGCTGCTACTGCCGTCCCTGCTGCTGCTACTACTACTACTCTTATCACTACTGCTGCCAGCACTGTTACAGCCATTGCTGCCTCTGCTACCACGACCATGACCACCGCCACCGCTGCCGCCAAAACTTTAGTTCCTTCCGAAGACCTTAGGAAGACCTTCGGAAGAATGTGCAAACTCACCGCGCATAATTACACCCTCTGCAACCACAAACTCTGGAGCATAAAGCAAAGCTGTTCTCAAGCCATCGAAGACCCAACCAACACTACCCTATCCTGGTTGCCGGAGCTTCTCAATCACTGCTCGCACCCTTAGGGAGCCACCATCAGAGGCCGTTGTCGACGCGATACTATCACAGGGAGACGTGTCAACTTTTGGGCTGCAAGTACACTGTTAGGCCTGAGAGAGTGATCAGTGGATGTTGACAGGGAGTTGTTAATCGTATCCGGAGATGGGGAGGAGAGTTGGGTGGTTACTGGGGGAGTTACTGAGATCAGAGGTAGTAGGAAGGCGTGGAGGACTGCAGGGTTGGAGGGTTGGAGGGTTGGAGGGTTGGAAGATGTGTGGAGTTTCGCTTCAATTGGCAACTTGCTCTGTTGTCTAGCTCTGGTCTTTATGTTTTTCAATTTTTCAATTTTTCTCAGTATTTTTATAAAGGGAGGCAATCGTCATTAAACTAGATGATGCGCGTTGTGTCGTTGTCATCGGGACATGGATTCTATGCTCCGCCCGCACGAGTGATTGACAATGAAAAATGTGGGGGGAGAGTGGGGGTTAATCATATATTTGCGCGTTGGCTACTGTGTTATTTCGAAAGTAACGAGGCTGATAGGGAACGGGAAGTATGAAGTATGAAGTGTGAAGCACAAGAGACCCCTCGAGAATCCCATCAACCTTCCCTCGTGTGACTTGGCCTTGGTGAGCTATCCAGATTCGCCGTGTAGCCAGCTAAATTTGCATCAAGTCAGTCTTTCAGGTCTGCCATTTATACCTGTAACCTGGCTCTGTAGATCCGAACGATCACTTGATGTAACCCGTTACACGGCGGATCTGAACGACCTGACGCAGCTCGGTTACATGAGGGAAGGTTGATGGCGTTCCCGTGGCGGGAATCACCACTCATATCAACACCTCTGCCTTCTTATTCACTGTAAGATCGGTTAAACCCTGTCGTGGTGCCCATCCTGCGCATGACGTGGTTAGAGAGATTAATAGTCTCTAATACCGATATGGTAGTGGAAACCTTTTGTCAAACGAACTAAACGCTTAGCTACAGTAACTTCATGGGAGGTAATGTAACCTATTGGGCTGGGAAGCCGATCAGATGGGGAAGCGAACCAGACGGGGAAGCGAATCAGTTAAAATGCCTCAGAAAAGTAGATATCTGGAAATCTCAATTGACGCATAACACTGAGTAGGAGATGTAGAAGGGCAGGAGATATTTCTAGATGGTGGGTTGTAGAAACTCGTTGCCAATTGGGCAAAGCACACAGGGTCCTACATGGGAAGTTCCAGGGTCTCGGAGGATTGTGGAAAAAGGTTTAGCCGGTTGCTGGGACAGTGCGGGGTCATAGCTCAGGGATACCGCGTCCGTAGACCCCCCTTCACATATGGCACCCTTCAGCTTCCCCAAACCTCACAATCATCATACTCCCTACAGCTCGCGTTCTGAAACTTCCTACTGCTCGCGTTTTTATTGCCCCCTCCCACCTCCCCAGGGCAACCCCCATGCGCCCTCATTGTCACATCGGGACATACCGGCGGTAACGATCTCCCATGGCAAAGGCAGCGGCAACTCCTCCACCACCTCCGCCAGTGGAACCACAGGGTCGTTAGGCAGCAAGGATGAGATTGTTGGACTTCCTTCGGCGTTGTTCTTTTGGGTTCTCTTCATTTCCTCTCTTGTCCTAGATAGTCAGCTTCAATACACTCACCGCGCTTTGGAAAATTGGTATCATACCACATCATTTTTAGATTTGCCCACTTTTGAGCTGAATGGAGAGTTTTTTATCTTGCCGAGTTCCTCGTAGTGAGGATTTATGCGAAATTCAAACAAACCACTTCACTTCTGCATCTGATCCACTTCCCGGTCCAGTACGTTATCGGTAGCAATAAGGGGGTACCGATATCAGTGTCTCACTTGGCACAAGTCCCTGGCATGTAAGTTACGGACCGCACACAGGGGGATCCTGGGGGTAGAATTCAGTATGTGGCTCGAATGTGCGCAGTAAATCCGCCACGAGGGATTCCGCTCCTAGGATACCCCCTGTGTTCGGTCTATTCATGCCAGATACCTGTCAATGGCCGGGGGAGAAGGAAGTGGAAGGATCTGAGGAAGGTTCAGCGTGGTCTCCAGACCCCGAAGAAAGACATCCCTCCCCCTCCCCGATCTTGGACAGGGTCCTTTGAAGTTGTGCTTCGAGATGTCAAAGCTCTTTACCCTTCCTAGCATTGTGCATGGAGACCTACTGATTAAATCATTTTTTACCCCCGGCTGTCATCGGCACTAGGACCTCGAACACCTGCCTACCCCATCACTAACCGCCGCCCCTCAGTCCTCGAGTAAAGTCTCTACCTCGTTTTCGTGGTACCTGTAATGGTCGCTGCACTCGTACTGCAGTCCCAAAATTCCCTCAGCAAAACCGGGTGACGGGCTAGGATATTTGGTGGGCGAGAGAGTAGGATGTCAAGGTTAGGATTGGCCCATGTTGGTCATCTGCCTAGTTTCGTCGTAAATTTATCATAGGTGCTGTCGTAACGGCTTTCCGGGGTCTCCGGAGCGGGACGCAGACAACCGATCAAGTTACACAATAATCGACGGCGCTATTTGCGCCCGATTTTGCGGTAGCACTATAATTTAGGCTCAAGACGGTCAGCCCATGTTCCTGAGACTTTTTTATTTTTATATGCTCGGACAGGGTCAAAAAGGACGGAAAACTTTCGGTGGCGAAACAAGGGTAGAGGCGCTGATCGATCAGGAGGAAGTGGAAAAGATGGGGGTGTTACAGGATGCCATTGGCCTGGAGCAGTTGCAGTATAGTCACCGCTGTATTCTATCCATGGGTCTTATTAAGAAACTGATCATATAAGGCCAAATTAATGCTAAAGGAGAAGGAATCTACCTTGGAATAGTTCTTTAAGAGACTCAAATAAATGCATAAGTTTAACTGCACACTGGCAATTTTATCATCATCTAAATGTCATCTAAATTGTCAAGTATGATACAGAGATACTTATTTCCTCAGTCAGGGTTTCTGGTGTCCACCAGGGCAAGAATTTTTCCACTGTTGCAACCCATTTCCTAACTACCCCATCCGATCTTGCTGATCTTTTTTTCCATCCTTTTTGACCCTGTCCGAGTATATAAACCTTTTCCATTTCGGACTTTCTATCGAGCAAACCTTTAGAATATCGTACCATGCGCTTGGCGATCAACCCTCTCGGATTCGCTAAGCCCGTCCCAGGATCTGTTATTTCCGGTCCAATTAAAGGGTGGAATTCGGCTTCAGATGGCATCTCTCATTGGCTGCTTTATATCAACGCGAACCGGCCAACCACAATCCATTGTTTAAGCCAAGATCTGGAGCAATACGATATCTTACTGGACCGGAAATAACACCCTAGGACGGACTTGGCGAATCCGAGAGGGTTGACCACCAAGCGGATCTTATTCTAAAGGTTTGCTCCTCTCTATGATATGCTAAACTAAAGCGTCTGCCTAATTCTAAACTACTGCAAACTAAAAAGATATTGTCCTCAAATTCTTAACCACCCCTCATACCCTGGCTTCTAGAATCCCCCGCTTGCAGTGGGTAAAGGCGCTTTCTACATGGTGTCCCCAACCTCCTCTTCTACTTTAAAAAACCACTCGCACTGTGCAGTACCTGTGGGGTGCATGCCGCGGGGACTGTACCGGTATGGGGAATAACCTTTTAGATACCAGAAACTCTCTGGACATACCTGTAAAACGTTACAAATACCGGTATCAGGACTTCTCTCTTTTCCGTCGCACGCCAGCGGTAAATCTATAACCAGCAATGATACTTTCGGGATTACTCAGGAAAATTCCACAAAGGACAAACTTTCTTTAATGCCAAGAAAATCTAAGCCCGCTTCGATGGCCGTTTTTCTTGCGGGGGTGCAAAGTACAGCAACCCCACTCCCGGGGGTGAGAAAAAGAATGACTGGACCGTGTCGGCAGATTCAAGACTGGAGCGGCTTTCTAGGGGGCCAGTGTATTAAATTTTGATATCATACATATCATGGGTTGTTCGCCGAAGCTCAGTCATTGCTTGCGGGGCTCGCTTGCCATTTTGCTCTCTCTTCTTTTTCGTTTCTTTTCTCTTCTCTAGCGCTCCACAAGTTCTTTTTCTTGACAGCAACAAAACGCAACGAAGCTGGTCTTAACACGACGCTTATTTGACTTTTAATCTCTCTCTCGTTCTCGCCCTCAGTAAAGCTCTTCCCGCACTTTCTGTACCCAATAAGCGGCCATACAAACTCTTCATTCTGCCCACCCCTTGTGGGGATCGACTCGCCACAGATCATTTCCAACACAGAGTTTTGGGTTGTACTGCCGGTATATGCAGGACACACGGCTTGAGCGTAGTTAGTCCAAGATCCACCCATGATATTTTTTTTATCACTATAAGTGCCACTAGAAAAGAAAACCCCAAGGCTCTAGTCCCTTTTGCTATTCGGGAATATAGACCTCAATCCCTGGATATCCGATAGGCCCTACAATCTGTTGGTAATTTAGGTCTCTTTTTCTGGATGCCTTGATGGGGCACTGTGACGATGCTAAATACCTTGTTTTTCCCCACTAAGGATAACCTCTGGCACAACTCACATCTTTATCTGCTTGATAGAGCGGGCTTCCTCGGGGGGTTGCAATCTTGAGAGGAGCACTGTTTTTGCTAAATAAGGCTTTGGTTTTCTCTCTCTTTTTTATTTTTAACCTTCGATGCATGAGCTCACCGCACGCTTATTGAGATGGGTTGTTAGAAGTCGAAGTAGGGTGGAACAAGCTGGGCCAGAGTCACAGTTCTTGCTCTTTACTGGTGCTTTATCGTGTGGCTATCTAGAGCTTGCTAGCTAGCCATATAACCTAGTTTCAGCATCCATTTGGTCAAACGAAATACTGTGATGGCAATGAATGAGGCGCAGTTCACAGAATTGCATCATGTTGGGATAGATTTCCGAGAGGGAGTCTTTAGCTGTGGTTGGTAATGTAGCGCATTATCTCGGGCGGCAAGTGGGATGGAGTTGGAGTATTATCGTCAAACGCGAGTCTGGGGGTTGCCACTGGATGACGGCGGGGAAAGAAAAATGCCCTTAACTTTCGGCCTTTTTGATGAATGGGGTTACGTCAGCTACGATATCATACTATGATACCTCCTTATTCTTTCTATTATATCTCCTTGAATTACCCACACCGCCTCCATACATTGCTGGGCTTCCTGCCTTTTCCCTTTTCCCTCCTCTTCATCACCGGATGACATCTTCGCTGTTGCCTTTTCATGTATTTTTTAACGATCTCAAGTATTGGGAGGGTAAAGTTGCTATATTATAGCAAAGTATTGCACCTCGGCTCAGTCGAAAAAGCTGAGACTCCCAATTTTGTTTGGTTCTTGCACAGCGACTGCTCAAGGGCACGCATTGTTGGGTTTTAGGGGCAGCGGGTTGCTGGTTGGGCGGTTTTACTGCAGTGGGTTGTTGATAGAGAAATAGGGCTACTGTAAACGATTGACTCACTAAAGGACTAGAAGGTTGAGCGCCTACCGCCTCAAGCCTCCAATTCCACAGCATTACAGCAACCACCACAATCACTCCTACCTACTATCGCTCAAACTCACGCAATGAACAACCAGAAATCCCGTATCCTCTCCGATAAGAAAGGACATGCCTCCAACTCCTCCGACCCCACCGAGCCAGCTCGCGCCGAGGCCGCCGAGGCCGCCGAGAGAATGACTTTTCTCCCTAGGTTTCATCGCTCCGAATTCGTCATCATCAAGAAGACAGTCGAAGACGTCCTATGTTGGTTCAAGAGCCTTGTAGTCCTCAAGCACGTCAAACACGAACTATACTTTGCCGTAGAAATAGTCAAACACCTCAATTCGCTACTCCAACTCGATAAGAAATACGGAGTAGATCTCCAGGTTTTGAAGCACATTATCGGCAAGATTAGCTCGAGTCTCGTTATGGTTAAAGCTAAGGCTGAGGAGAACATGAGGGTTGCAATGGAGAAGAAGGAGGATACCCAGAAGCTAGCGAGGAGGAGGAGGAGAAAGGAGAGGATGACTGCGGCGAGGGAGAAGATGGAGAGAATCGCTAGATGGGCGGAAGAAGTGGCTGCAAGCAGAGCCTGAGGAGGGGGCGGAATTGCTGCATATTATTCAAGCGGTTTCACTGTATTCGATTTATAATGATTGATTACTCTCTGTAATGGCATCGAGAATTGAACTTTCTTTAAGTGGTAAATTATGTCGGGCGAAAGTGTTGGATTTCCCCACTAGCTAGTTCTCTGCTATATAATGGGGGGAGATCCTGACGGAATGACTTCTTGGTAGATCACCTGTATGATATATTCTGTCTGTGGGTGCTCTTGTCCTAATATTCCTAAATGACTTGTCTTCACCGAATCCCACCGCGAGGGGTCACAACCCCCCACTAGCTTCGCTCTAGCCCACAGTAGTGGCCGAGTGACACCTAGTGACGCTACACTGTTTCAAACCTTGTTTCAAACGCCGCGTACGATGCGGCAGACAAACAGCCTGAAAACTTGATTCTCAAACCTCTGCGAAGATTCATGAACAATGGCGGTTCCGATTGACTTGCTGCACAAATAAGGTCTCTCAAGATCGCTCTCACACGCCATTCAATCTAAAGCGCGATCAGCCCCCCCCCCCCCCCAGATATTGAATAGATAGGCTGCGGAAATTCCTTCTATTCTAAACCTCACCTGCTGCCTCCTTAATATCTGGAGAGGGAAGTCCTCAAAATTATCAACCACTTGGGGACGAGCGTCTATTTCCCTGCGGCAGTGACACCAGACCCACCAGCCGATCCAATCTACAAAGCGAGCTTCACCACAAAAATAATCGGAAATAAAAAAATAAAAAAATCACATAAATAAAGATGTGCAGATTGGAGCTCAAGCGTTTCATCGCCTGCGATCACAAGATCTGGGTCAGGAAGGAAGCTTTCTCCCGCGCTTTTGCAGATGTAAGATACAATTGCCCACCTGCGATAGCTTCCCGACCACATCTAGGCCGTTGATCAAGCCGCCGACAGAGGCGGTTGTGGAGACGGCGATCCTTGAGAGGGAGACATGTAGGCAAGAGGGTTGTAGGTATACCATTAGACCACCTAGGATTGGGGGAAGGGTGTGAGTTAGTGGTGTAGGGTTGTGTGGGGAAGGGTGGGCCTTGGGGATGGTTTATCCTCATTCGCTTTTTCTTGCTTGTTCTGAGATTTTTTTGAATAAATAGAAGTCTTATTAATATTTAGCATGCAAGATCCGCACAAGAGTGTTTCCGATGAAGGGAAACTGGAAAGCCATGATCGTAAACGAGCCCCATTGCTTGTCAGAGCTATGTGTGGTTGTTCTGTACTCTTCTCGGATTATCGAGTGCCAGGAGGCCCCCTATAGGTATGCCTGTGCGGGTGTTCTCTTATGAGTAAAACTGCTATCAGTTGCTTCCTCTACTTGTCAAAACCTCTTGCTTGAACCAATTTGCAGATTCCCTTTTCCCAAATACCCTTCTTGGCGCGCCTGATGCCCCACAGCGTTTTTAGTCCTGAATATTATTTTAGCCACTGGAGTTAGTCTTCCTGTAATGCACGCGTAGAAGCCGGAGAACTCCGTCCGCAGATTTAGGGACTTGGAGTCTTAGGACTCCGGTCCTCTCAGTGAGTTTGCAAGATTCTTGCTTTGGTTGCGGGACTCCCTCTTGGAGTAGGGGTGGTGGAGAGCTTTCAGAGTTCTGTTGGAGGGGTAGCTTGTTCTCCTCTTCACTGAATTGGTAGGAGGAGTTTATAAGGAGTCATAACGTAGCGGGAGGGACAACGAATAGAGGGGGGCAGCGAGCAAGAGGCTTAAAAATTTGATTACAAATCCCAAATCTAGTAGGGCCATCTACTGCAAAAACTAGTGAGGACCGCCCAGGCGCTAGTACATTGAGGTGAGAAGCTGCTGAGGTGAAACCTACAATTGCGTCAAAATAAGAGCCCCGAAAGGATTAGTCTTCTTGGCTACAAAGAGTTAGCCTATGTCGTCTTATTGCGATTTTGAGACAAAACTAGGGTAAGAATCTTATTTGAACGTACGCTCCCGTTTGAAAAGTTCTCGTAACCACACTGGTACATTCATGTAGTTGTGGTTGGCAATAGTAGGTTGGCCCCAGCCAAGCATCAGCCACAAATACATAAATGTACCAGTGTGGTTACGAGGACTTTTCAAACGTGAGTGTACTATGATAGCGCCTAGCAAGTCTTCACCAGTTTATGCGGTGGTAGGGCTGCTTGCTGTCTCCCTCTGCTCGTTGCCCCCCGGCTATGTTATATCACCTTTCTTGGTTTGGTGGACTAATAGCGCACTTGGAGAGTCGATTTACTTCTGCAAGTCATATTGCCTAACACCAAACAGCTGTAGTAGATGCGGGTAATCGCCCATCATGCCACTGTTCCACATATCAGACCTCCGACGGAATTTCCTGCATATGAATTGGGAACAAGACAATTCCCCACACCCTAATCTTATTACAATATCTATTTGCGGTTTTACCATTGTCTTCGTTTTTTATAGATCAAGGGGTAGTATTTGTGCTATCGAGTTCATTTTTGAAAGTTGGTAGGTTGCACCTTCACGTGTCATTTCAAGTTTTGATTAGGGAGACGGAGCTGTGGTAATCAGGATCGCTCGATAATCTGTGCACGGGCAGGATCCCCCTCATGGATCACTCCAGCAGCCTCCCACACAGCTACCTGCTCAGAAAGTACACGTAGTATTAACTATATAAGGGCTGGACAAGTTCCAAAGGCTCCTCCCTTTCCACCAGCGGAACCAACTACAGAAGGCCTCAAAAACACATCAAGAAGGCATAGCACAAGCTGCTGCTACCACAACCTCTGCTACCACTGCTACTGCAGCCGCTGCCATCCCCGTTGCTGCTACCACTGCTGCTGCTACTCTCATCACTACTGCTGCCGGTACTATCACCTCTGCCGCCCCCGCTGCCACTACCGCCACCACTGTCGCTGCTGCTGCCAAAACTTTAGTTCTTTCAGGAGAATGTGCAAGCTCACCGCACATAACTACACTCTCTGCAATCACAAACTCTGGAGGATAAAGCAAAGCTGTTCTCAAGCCATCGAAGACCCAACCCTACCGTATCCTGGTTGTCGGAGCTTCCTAATCACTGCTCGGATGTCTAGTGAGCCACCATCAGAGGCCGTTGTCGATACCCGATACTATCACACGGAGACGTGCCAACTTTTGGGCTGCAAGTACACTGTTAGGCCTGAGATGGTGATCAGCGAATGGTGACTGGGAGTTGTTAATCGTATCCGGAGATGGGGAAGAGAGTTCGGTGGTTTCTGGGCTGAGTTCCTGAGACCAGAGGGGGTTGGAGGGTTGGAAACAGGGTGGACTTTCGCTTCAATTGGTAGTTTTCTCTGTTGCCTAACTTAGCTCTGGTCTTTGTTTTTTTGTTTTTTGTTTTTTTGTGGATTTTTACAAAGGGGGGCAACAGTCATTCGGCCAGGTGATGCGTGTTGTGTTACTGTCGTCGGGACATAGGTCTGTTCTGCACGCCCGAGTGATTGACAATGAAAAATGTGAGGGAGAAGTGGGGTTAATGATAAAGTTGCGCTGTAGATACTGTATTATTTCGAAAGTAACGAGGTTCATGGTGTACGGGAAGAATGAAGTGTGAAGTATGAAGTATGAATCACAAGAGATCCCTCGAGAATCCCATCAACATTCCCTCGTACAAGCTGGCCGCTGCAAGCCCAGCTACCGGTCAGATTCGGGGGTGTTCGGGAAAAGTCAGTGATCTTGGCGCCAAGAAAATATGTCAGTTTGGGGAGGAAATGGCCAAGTGAGCAGCTGTGACAAAACGAGAGTAATTGAAGGGAAGGATTAAAAGGAAATAACAATGAGGGGGGGGGGACCGCAAAAGCAGCCGATTACTGTGCAATGGTTCATGCTTGAAATTTACTTCTTATAAGACATTCGTAGAAATGCACCCACCGCAAAATCCCCTGCATTAGCGTAATGTTTTTAGCCTATTATAGCTAGCCATTCAGGTTACTTCAAGCTAACTTACCGCAGTTGTAACCATGTGAAGTTGGCTACTCACAACACATCCTTTTTTTGAGTAAGCGATGTGGCATTTTGCGTTCTGGATACAGACTTGCGGCGAAGCGAACCTACGGTGAGGCGAGAAGGCCCATAAAACTGATAGGGCAGGGATTATTTGTATGGGAATTTTCGTTATGCCGTAGACTCGGTTTGCCTGGGATACTTTAGCCTACCGAGCAGCAATAAGCGGGCGAATACCAAGCTATGTCCGGGCACATCATTAATAATCATATACGCTATCATACAAAAAAAAGCTGAGTGTTCCACACAGCTTATGGATGAGCAAGCTACCATCACGCACCCATATGATTTCCTGCGGTAGACCAAATTACATCACTCAGCTTGGCACCATCTGAAGGCCCATTTATTGGCTCACCGATCACTGGTCTTTACGTGGGTGTCCAACAGCAACTCGGCCGCGCGAGTACGTAATCTTAAAAGTTAAGCCTGCTGTAAAACAAAAGAACACTGTTCCTAAGCCAAAAAATCGTTTAAGCTCATATGTGTAGGTATCAGAATTCCTGTATAGTTCTGAGTCGACATGCTTTTGATATCACTCGAATTCCAAACGTCTTGCTGCAGCACTAATGATAGATTTTGCAAATGTCTCAATGGACCTGGGGATAAATCAGCTCGTCTCTCCAGGGCACTTGACGCGGAGACCACCAACAGGATTTCCAAATACTTTTGAACCTGGAAGGTACAATACGTCAAGTCGGTCTTTCAGGTCTGTCATGTACGAGTAGACTATTACCCGCATTACCTGGTCTTTTTCACGCTAGTGCGTTGAAACAAGAATTTTCTTTGCAATCCGTCCCGAATTCTCGATAAAAACGCCTTCACTTAACCCTTTATGGTCAAACCCAGGCTTATTTTAGACGCCTCCTGACTAATTGAACGTTTTACTTCAACCCCTACTTCACCTCAACGTAGTTGCCGCAGGCGAATAAATCCAGGTAATGCGGTAGACTGCCGTAGAAACTCAATTTTGGCCCATGTGCTACCGTGTGTCGTTGAAAATTCCCTACTCTGGAAAAGGGGCGAAAAGCACAACAAGAGGTGAGCCGCTCAGCTCCTCTGGGAGAAGCAAAAAAAACATCAGACCTTACCGGAGGAGGCAACTCCAACGTCATAGCACATGGGCCGATTGTCTGAGTTTTTACTTGTAAGGTACCGGTAACCTGGTCCGGCAGATTCGAACGACGACTTAATTCAACCAGGTTACTGATGGAGGTCTAGTCGTGCGCAGGGATAGCTGCCGCCGTACAAGCGCAGCTAGGGGGCTGCCGTGAGGCGAGCGTCGTGAGAAGAGACCCGGAAGGAAGGTGGTAGGGAAACAGAAGTGTGTTCTCTATTCGATGTGTAGAGTAAAGATTATTATATGGAGAGAAAGGGAACGCAGCTGAGACTAAATGCAGTTTGTGGTAGCCAATCGCACGGTGGGCTCTCTGTCGCACGAGCACCGGAAACACCAGTTACCCTCGCCTGCTAACTAATATGCCATAGCATGACATCCTGCGACGGGGTTACTCCATCAGTTACACGAGGGAAGGTTGATAGTGTTCCTGAGGAGCAGGCCCCACCCATACTAGCACTTCATATTTCCTATTCATTGCACCGTGCCATGGGCCCGGCCTGGTCGCGGTGAAGTAATGTACCTGTAGCAATAAAAAGGTAAAAGACCGAGTGAGAATGGCTCGCTGCGCCAATGGAATTCTCAACCTTGGTTAAAGGCTTGATTATTCGATGTCTTTTAATTCCTTGCAGCTTGCATGAATTAGTTCCATCTTTACTCCACTGTACCAATCCTTCCAACGGTGTAGAACCTTTATGCGCCAGTGGCCGGGGGGAAGAGCGAAAGTGAAAGCTCTAGGGAAGGCGCTGGGGCCCGCCCCCACACCCCTGGGGGGGGCATCCCTCCGCCTCCTGCACCTCGGACAAGATATTTTGGGTTGTGCTTTTCCATTATTGCATGGCTTAGCTTACTCGGGTGGGAAAGTTAGTGATGGAATGTACTCGTATAGGGGTTTGAGATGTCAAAGCTTTTTACCTTTCCGAACACTATATCTAGAGACCTTCAGAACTCCCAATTCGGTTGTTTAGGGGAAATTTTTAAGTTGGCCAAGACAGCTACACCATTCCTTTGGAGGTATAGCTGGTGAGTTGGGTTGGCTTGATCCCTATTTCTCCTTGCTCTGGGGCCAAATTCTCTGAGATTCCTAACAACACAGACCCTTTTTCCAGGGGTATTTCTTAAAACCAACAAGCCGTTGGACCGTGATGAACTTAAATTTTTCCATTAACAACCCAATTGGGAGGTGTCTGAAGGTCTCTCCTACCAAGTTAAATCATCTGCGTGAACCTTTTCAATACCATGCTCTTGGCGTGAAACCCTTCCGGATACCATCGCCCGACAAATATACCATCCAAAAAGTGAAACCTATTCAAACAACCACCTTGCCACCGGCCCACAATAAGCAACCTCCCTCTATCACTCAGTTTATGTTAAGAAATCCTGGAGAAAATTCAGAAAAATACCAGCAGGCCCCAAGTAATTCTCAATTTTTTATCTGATTTTTTAAATTACTTTTGCATGACTTGGTGAATAAAAGGGGTGGGGAAACTCTGTGCGTTGGTAAATATTTTGTGGTTCCTCGGAACATGAGACCTTGTAATGGTACGTTTTCGCCAAGAATGGTATTCTAAAGGTACCCCCCTGTTTTCCATGGTATTTGAAAGGTCTTTTCTAAATCATCCTCCACCTCGGGGGGTCATGAGTGCGAGGACCTCAAGCCCCTGCCTACCACCACTAACCTCCGTCCCCGAGTACAGTCCTCCCACCTCGCTTTCGTGGTACTATACCGGTAATGGCTGCTGTACTCAAGTAGTACAGGCTTAATTGTCCCGCGGTGGGAACTGTGCGAGAGAAGACCACGTTAAGGTTAGGGTTGCATGAATTTGCCTTGCCACCCGCCCAATTTCGTCGTGGGTATCATACTAGCAGATTTTTAAGGTCTTTGGAATAGAATACAAAGAAGTGATTCAATTGTGGAATAGCTGATGGCGCAATCTAGGCTCGAGGCATACAGCTTACGTTCCGGAGGCTTTGGGAGAGGGGGAGAACCAAGGCCACATTTTGGTACGCCAAAAAAAACATTGTTCCTCTGACGCTCATGGCTTCGTTCTTTACAAAAGTTTAATGAAACATTCCATGATTGCAATTCTCTTGAGAAAGCCCACTCTCTGTCAGGCAGATAAAGATGTCAGTTGTGTGACAGCTTATCCCTAGTGGGACCAAACAAGGTACAGTATGCATCGCCTTAGTGCCTCCTCCCGTTAAGATCCCCACCCAGGCATTAAGAAGAGGAGGCTTGCCAACAGAACGCACTCGAGTAGCCTTGATCGCATGTCAAACGGCCAAAAAGGACCAGAACTTCGGAAATTTCTTTTCTAGGGGCACTTAATAAAGTAATATCATTGGGGAGGCTAACCGGGCTCAAACGGTGTTGCATGCAGCCGAAAACTCCGGTCCTCGGGCAAGTTGCACCCTGCAAAATCCTGTGAGAGCGTTTCGCTTCCAGGGGTGAGGAACGCGGGATATGACAGGGATTATGACCCCGCAAGAACAACGGTCATCCAAGCGACCTTGCCTTGTTTTCTTGTCTTTAGAGAATTGTCCTGGGTACCGGTAATCCCATTGCCGGTTACAGATTCACTGCCGCACGAGCTGAAGGAAAAGAGAGAAGTCCGTCGGAGCTTTCTTTATTGGCTCTTGAGTCTTCTCGGCCACTCAGAGAACCGTGGTTGCTCCACTGAACCAAGTGTTCGACAGACTTTTTTCTATGATATCACCAAAAACCAGCGCCTTATGGCCTTTCCAGCTGCATAATTAGTGTTACACACACGTAATTTCGACGAACTAGGTCACAGTTCGACAGACTTGTTATTTTATTTTTTATATAAAACTTTATTTCTCTTCACGTTTTTTTAGCTACTACTCTAAAGCGTCTGAGTAATCTGAAAACCTGCAGCCTCTAAACCAGACCTTGCTGTAAAAAAAGTCAAGACAGTAAAGTCCCCTCATCTACCCCCCCTTCCCTGGCCTAAACTCCCCAAACTTCCCCTCATCTCCGAGTCCCCCCCCTCCTCTATCCCCATCTAGTTCGATAGACTTTTTTCCACACCCTGGTATAGTTGCGTTCCAAAAGTTCTGGCACTTAGACACCGGTACTGAAACACGGAGGGCTATTACGTTGCTATAATTTTGTCACGGTACCAGCCCAGGTGTCAGAACTTTTGAAACGAGGCTGTACTTGCAGTACTCGGGTATAGTATGGTCATTAAGTGCGAAAAACTTTTGGGCGGCGAGACAAGGATTAACAGCACCGACATAGCGGATCCTAGGAGATGGGCGCTAATTACCGGTACTGTGCCACTCGAGGTATGGATTCTGAGCTTGTCTGAGCGATCTCGATCTCCCGGAAACTAGCATGCACACGAGTCTTGCACACACTATTTCTTAGGCAGAAAAAGGCTTGCAAACCTTACTCTGACAAATGGGGAAGGCAAATCTCGGCTAAGAAGCACTAGCAGGGTGGCGGAAAAAAAGGGGTGTTACGTGGTACAAGTACCACTACTCGAGGAATCTGGGGTAGCTGCACTCTGTGTTTAGCTGTGATTCTAGTCATGGATTTTTATTAAGACATAAGGCTAAACTGAGACTAAAAGGGAATTTAGGGTTTTTGGAATGATTCTTTTAAGGGACCCACCTAAATGGATAGATTAAACTGAGTACTGATACCAGGGGGTACCTACTCCTTCAATACAGATTTCTGCAGCTGGTGTCAGCCAAGCCCAGAATTTTCCACCGATTCAAACTGTCTTCCTTCTACCCCACCTGACCCTGGCGATCTTTTTTTCCGCCCTTTGTGGTCATACCTGAGTACCCTACAGGGATTCCCTGAGAGTTGCCCATATTCAAAAAGTTATTCCATACTAGTACAGTCGCTGCAGCATGTATTCGAGGTTTCTATTTTTAGCCTTTAGTGCATGAGCTCACGGCACTACTCGAGCATTGGGGAGTTGGACTACCGGTTTTAGAAGTCATTCCTATGATATGATAGCATGAAGTGCTTGAACATACGGATTAAAAGTTTGTATGGAAGATTCTCTGTGCGGGTCTAGGTCACCGGTCTAGGCCACCAATCTAAATTCTGGCGCACATACAATTTGCCATACAAATTTTTGATCCCTGTGTTCGGGTGTTTCTAGCTGTATGCTTGTAGGGTAAAACAAACTTGGCTAGGGTCATAATTTTTGTTCTTTGCTGGTGTTATATCGTGCGGCTATCTAGAGTTAGCTAGCTAGCCATCTAACCTAATTTCAAAATCCATTTGGTCAAACGAAATACTGTGACAACAATGAATGAGACACAGTGTACAAAATTGTATCGTGTTGGGATAGATTTCCAAGAGGGAGCCTTCAGGCGTGGTCAATAATATAGGGTATTATCCCGGCAAAAAGTGGGGCGGAGCTGGGGTGTTATCGTCAAACGCGGGTCTGGGGGTTCCCACTGGATGCAGCCGGGGAAACAAAACTGCCCTTAAGTTACGGCCTTTTTGATGACTGGGGTTAAGTCAGCTATCGTACTATTATACTTCCTTATTCTTTCTATTATATCTGCTTGAATTTCCCACACCGCCTCCATACACTGTTTTGCTTCCTGCCTTTTTTCTTTTTCTTCCTCTCCATCACCGGATGGCATATTCGCTGTTATCATACGTTTTCATGCATTTTCCAACGATGAGCGTAACTTATAGCAAAGCATAATACCTTGCTCAGTTGAAAGTGGTGTTACCCCTGATTCTGTGGTTCTCGCACAGCGATTGCTCAAGTACACTTGTTGAGTTTTAGGGGTAGTGGGTTGCTGGGTGGGCGGTTTTACCTCAGTGGGTTGGTGGGGGAATTGGGCTACTGTCAACGATTGACCAACGGACTATCATAGAAGGTTGGGTGTCTACCGCCTCAAGCCTCCAATTCCACAGCATTATACCAACCACTACAGTCACCCCTACCTACTATCGCTCAAACCAAGCAATGAACAACTAGAAATCCCGTATCCTCTCTGATAAGAAAGTAAATTCCTCTAATTCTGCCAACTCCACCGAGCCAGCTCGCTCCGAGACCCCCGGGAGAATGACTTTTCTCCCTAGGTTTCATCACTCCGAATTCCTCAACACCAGGAAGACAGTCGAGGGCGTCATATGTTGGTTCAAGAGCCTTGCCGCCCTCAAGGACGTCAAACACGAACTATTCTTGGCCGTGGAAATAGTCAAACATCTCAATTCGCTACTCCAACTCGATAAGAAATACGGAGTAGATCTCCAGGTTTTGGAGCTCACTATCGGCAAGATTAACTCGAGTCTCGTTATGGTTAAAGCTAAGGCTGAGGAGAACGTGAGAGTTGCAATGGAGAAGAGAAAGGATATGCGGAAGCTAGCGAGGAGGAGAAAGGAGAGGATGTCTGCCATGGAGATGAAGATGGAGAGAATCGCTAGATGGGCGGAAGAAGTGGCTGCAAACAGAGCCTAAGGAGGGGGCGGAATAGTTGCATATCATTCAAGCGGCTTCACTCTATTCGATTTACAACGGTTGATTACTCTCCTTAGTGACATAGTGAATTGAGCTCTTTTAAGTTGTAAATTGTGTGATGCAAAAGTATTGGATTTCCGTATTGGTTGATTTTCCTCAGTGAAATGGAAGGAGGGATCCTGACGGAATCCCTTCTGGGTAGATTACCTGTATGATGTGCTTTGCCCACAGGCACCCTTGGTCTAATACTCGCAAGTGGCTTGTCTTCGGTTGAATTCCACTGCCCTGGAGCCACATTTTCTCACTCGCTTACTGTTAGCCCGAGCTGTAGCAACTCGCGATCGTTTCAACGAGAAATGATAACAGCAAACAGTCAAGATCATAGATTGCTGTGGACTACTACAACTATAATGATAGGAAGGATATAGACAAGCTATATGGTGGGGTGGCTCAGTTCCGCTTCTACCACCAGGTCTCCTCAACGAAGAACCAAGACAATCAAAGAAAGCGTATAGGAACAAAAGGAATAATAAAGAAGACTGAACTGGTACCCAGCTTGGGAACAGAACTATAGAGAGTCAAAAGAACCATTTGACAGGAGAAAGAAACCTTATTCCAACACGAGCCTGGAGCTAGTCGCCGAGTGACACCGAGTGACGAGACGCTGTTTCAACCTTTTCTCAAAAGCCGCATATGATTCTGCGATTCTGATGTTTGAAAACTTCGGCGACTTCCTGGCCATGGAAGGGAAGCCTAATGTTGGCTGGCGGCCAGTTTACGGCAGTGAGTTAGACACTATAGGCGCTACACTTACATCTACTTCTGGGGTCAATGATCCGGTAGCTTTTGGATATGCTCCAGGGGAAGGGAGAGCTAGCAGGGGGAGAGACAAAGAGCCTCATGAGGAGATCCATGAAGGAGTGAACAGAGAGATGGAGGTCGGAAACGAAATCCAAGCTTGGCCTGCAACGCCAATACAGAATACTACGACAAATATCATAGTATTGATATCCAGTCCATCACAGCAAGACCAACTATGCAGGGTTCTAGCACTCAGGCCAGTACCGAAGCTGTCCAGGATCAATTGGTCATTACGAAAACCTTAAATGCTACACTACTAGGACAAAAATATTCGTTCCGATGCCCATTTTACACCAACAGTAGCCGACTTCTCCACCCTTCCCCAGACCACAATTTCTATGAGAATCCACAAAATTTTGGCTGTGTATTAGAAAATCTGTAGATAATATATTGAGAGTTACAAAACTCTTAAATATTACAAAGGGATGGAGAGAAGGTTGTTTTAGCATCAGGAATCGGTTGTATCTTTTGTATGGAGCCGCATACAAAAATCTAGGTCGCTTTCATGCAGGTTGATGTAATCATAAACAATGGAAGCAACTTTCATTCCTTGCGCTTCTATTTTTAGAGGTTTGAATAGATTGTCATTCTCTAGCTGGAGGAAAGATTTGAAGAGTTTATATGCGAACAGTGTTGGGAATTGTCGGTTTGAAAACGTTAAATTTGGCCCAAAAACGAGTATCGGACGAATATTTTTGTCACCGTACTGTAGCTCCTAGATCGGAGTTATTGGAATCACCTCCACTCGAAATTTCGGTGTACAATGCTGCAGACAAGCAGCCTAGAAACATAATCTTATACCCCTGCGGAGACTCGTGAACAATAGCAATTCCGATTCAATTACTACACAGATAAGGTATTTCAAGATCGCTCTCACACGCCACTCAATCTAAAGCACAATAGCCCCCCCCCAAATATTGAATAGATAGGATGTGGAAATTCCTTCCATTCCAATCGTCACCTGCTACTTCCTCAATATCTTGAGAAGGAGGTCACGAAATTATCAACTACTTGGAGGCGAGCATTTGCTCTCCTCCCGCAGTGATACCTGGTCCATTAGCCGATCCAACCCATGATACAATGATAACTTCCTCGCAAAACTGATCGGAAATCTGAAAAAAAATAAAAAATCACAAAAGTATTATAGAATTTAAGAAGTGAACTTTTGCTGGCAGAGGGAGAAAAGTGTTAGATCAGCCGCACATTATGTGCTTAGCAATACTAAATTTGTTGCATGGAGATAAGGTTTAATTTGTATCATATGATACCAACCTTAATTTCTGACTAATGACTTTAACAAACTTATATTTACCAATAGCGTTGCTCTATTTCATGCTAAGCAACAAGCTTTGGGATTTTGACTTGCATAGCTACTCGTACCTGTAACACGTCTGTCCCAGCCTGGTACCCGTGCGCCTATTGAAGTGCTTGAACCATAAACCGGCATTGTTGCTTGTCAGAGCTATGTGTGGTTACTCTGCACTTAGAATCAGTCTTCTTGTAATGTACGAGGAGAAGCTGGAGAATTTTTTCTACTAATCTAGGAACCCTGTAGTCTTAGGATTTCTACCTTCCCAATGAGTTTTCTAGATCCTCGTCGTGGTTGCTGGGCTCACCTTAGGGGTTGGGGTAGGGGAGGCAGGGTTCCGAATGGTCGGCGGAAGACTGGACTGGACTAGCTAGTCCTGTCGAAAGTCAAGTCTAGTCTAATAGTGGAAATTAGACCGACTGGATAGTCAAGGTTATCGGAACCGACTCGGCCAGGACTGGTCTGACTATGCACGGTCCTTTAACAGATTTACTGTTTTTACCAGAATATATTTCATTCAAATAAAGCTTTTCTTTATTAAACTTATTGCCTCCATCAATTATACAGTAGAGATAGTGCCTCGCTTGGATTAGGAATGGGGAAAAATAGGTTCTCAAGTATGGAACTTTCCCCCGTGCACCAAGTGAGTGATATTACATGACCACAGACTACAATACCGGTATTCGATGCAACTTACGCACCTCGTAATCAAATTTCCGCCATATGCTCTCCTCTCCAGGATGCTCAATCAACTTGTATTAAGGGGCTGTTGATATATAATGTGGCAAGCGCTCTAAGATCCTACTATAGCTATACTTGTATTCTTAGAGAGTGTTGGCCTGGGTGCCATTCCGACTCTTTTGAGATATTTTATAAAGACTGGTCTGGGACCAGTCCAAACCAGTCCGGACCACCAGAGTTGGTCGGGTCTAGTCATCGACATCAACAAGGACTGACCAGCCTAGTCCTGCCTCCAATACGTGACCGGTCGGACTATTCGGAACCCTGAGGGGAGGGCTGTCACGGCCCTTCTAGAGGGGTAACCTGTTCACCTTTCGATTTGATGAATAGGAGAATTTTATAAAGAGCCATACATCTCCTCCCTCCATTCAATTTACTAATAGCATACTTGGAGAGTCAATTTACTTGTGTAAGTCACATTGCCTAATGCTAAACAGCTGCTGCAGATGCGGGCAATCTTCTGTGATGCTGCTATTCTATGTTTCAGATTCCCAACATACTGTCCTGCATCTGAAATAGGGACGAGACGCTCTCTAATCCCTAATCTTATATCAATACGTCTATTGGTGGGGTTGCCATTGCCTTCGGTTTTCCATGGACCAGGGGGTGCTTGTGCTATCGAGTTCACAATTGAGGGTTGACCGGCTGCACCTTCACGTGTCATTTCAAGTTTTGATTGGGGGAGATAAGGTACTGAGATAATCGGAATCGCTCGATCGTTTATCCACAGGCGAGATCCTTATGGATCACTCTCACAGCCCCCTACACAATTCTCTACCTGAAAGTACACATAATATTAACTATATGACGGGCAGGTTTGAAAGGCTCCTTCCTTTCCACCGGTGTAACCAACTACAGAAGTCCTCAAAAATATATCAAAAAGGCACAAGCTGCTACTACCGTCCCTGCTGCTGCTGCTACCACTACTACTCTCATCGCTACTGCTGCCACCACTATTGCGGCCGCTGCTGCCTCTGCTACCACCACCACCACCGTCACCGTCACCGTCACCGTCACCGCTGCCGCCAAAACTATAGTTCCTTCGGGAGAATGTGCAAACTCACCGCGCATAACTACACCCTCTGCTACCACAAACTCTGGAGGATAAAGCAAGGCTGCTCTCAAGCCACCGAAGACCCAACCCTACCGTATCCTTGTTGCCGGAGCTTCCCAACCACTGCTTGCACCCTTAGGGAGCCACCATCTGAGGCTGTTGTCGAGACGCGATACTATCACATGGAGACGTGCCAACTTTTGGGCTGCAAGTACACTGTTAGGCCTGAGATGGTTATCAGCGGGTGGTGACTGGGAGCTGTTAGTCGTATCTGGAGATGGGGAGGAGAGTTCGGTGGCTTCCGGGCTGAGTTCTTGGGATCAGAGGTGGTGGGAGGGCGTGGAGAGTTGGAGGGTTGGAACATGAGTGGAGTTTAACTTCAATCGGCAACTTTCTCTGTTGTGTAGCTCTGATCTTTTTTTTTCAATTTTTTTCAATCCTTTTTTGAGTGTTTTTTCTGAAGCAGGGGGGGGGGGGGGGGCAATGGTCATTGGAAAACC